>Ga0209645_1000309_pt1 | contig 26001 bp, 25 predicted proteins | sample ETNvirenome_6_30_FD_184070 | JGI IMG/M metagenome (GOLD analysis project Ga0209645, IMG submission 184070) | Marine viral communities from the Pacific Ocean - ETNP_6_30 (SPAdes) (version 2) | ecosystem: Environmental > Aquatic > Marine > Oceanic | place: Pacific Ocean | collected 2013-06-19
AGAGTACCCGGATAAGAACCACCGGAATTACCATTCAACCATGCAGTTTCTTCGATTGGTGTTCCTGTTCGCAAGTCAAGGTCCAAGAGGACATCAACTGTGCCGTCAGTAAAGTCACCAGTTTCGTAACTGATTGTCATGCCTTTGTGTACTTCTGTTTGTGTTACCATAATATTTCATCTCCATTATTTTTTTTTCTCAATCATCCTCACTTTAGGTCACGGATTGAAGCGTGTCCTCCGAAGAAAGTAGTCCATAGTTCTCCCATAGTTCGGTACATTCCCTCTTGTCCAAGACGGTTGATTGCGAATGGGTCGCCGGTTTCAATACCGGATTCAAAGTATTGCGTTGGGATAGCAGTAGAGAAGTAAAGGTAATCCGTGTCGAGGAAATACATACGGCTCAATGTGTCTGCTTGAACATCCTTAGATGGGATGATAGGAACACCGTTGTAAGTTGCAACGATAAATCCTGCTTCAATTCCCGGTACACCCTTAACACCATTGTAGGTAGGGGTGATACGCTTTTCCTCCATGAATCGCTGTTGCGATTGGAGAAGTTGTTGAAGACGCATCAAAGTGTCATATCCAGTAAGGATAACCTTTGGATTGCCACCACGAGTCCAGCACTTTTGGAATATTGTGTCCAAGTGGTCGAGTGAAAGAGTTCGGTCAGTACCGGAGTTTTCATCGTGTTCAGCCAAAGACCAAGAGTTTGCACTGCGGTCAATTGAGTAAATGTCTTCATTAGAAGATGCAGATGCACCAGTTGTAACTCGGTCAAGAGACTCAAAATCGTTACCAGCGACAGTAGCCTTGTCAACAAGAAGCATCTTGTTGATATGCTCGGCGTGGTGCTTACCCATTTCTTCTTTGAGGATTGAACGAATGTCGCCCAGTCCGTCATCCTTGTCAGCAAGGAACATTGCGGTTTCGCTCATGTCGAAGGTGTGAACAACAGTCTTCGGCTTTGCGGCAATGTGTTGGAAAGTAGGCTTGGTGGTGTCCGGTAGAGTTGCGTTTTCTGCAACACCGCCACCAACAGTGAATGAAGGTCGTGCGGTGATAACTCTCCAACCACTGCGCTCCCAAGGTCGCTTTGGTAGGATTGAAAATGCATTGAACTCTTGGTTCAATTGCGACCAAACCTTGCGGCCATAAATCGCTTGGTATGTACCAGCAGTAGTAGATAGCATTGGGCTATCAGCCTTGAGCAATTCGCTACCGCTGTAGGAATATCCCATTGCATTACCAGCACCGTAAAAGTACCGTTCCATGTCAGTTACGCTTCGTATGTAGTCTCGTGCCATATAATTTCACTCTCCATTATTTTTTATTTTTTTCAAGCCCCTCGAATTACCGAACCGGCGAGATTGTGTACTTCATCCCAAGACATGTTACCCAAGTCTTGTGTGGATGGGACTTCAACATTAGATGAAGAAGCCGACTTTTGAATTGATGTGCCTTGAATGCCAATGTTATCAATACGCTCACTTAGTGCGTTAATTGACTTCATAACTTCATTGAGAGGCGCACGAGCATCGAACTCGGCTTTTTCTGCTTCATGCTTTGCGATTCTTTGTTCTTCTGCAAAGCGAGAAGCGAATTGAGATTCAAGGTCGCCACGGAATCCTTGTTCCATTGCGGCGGCTTTGTAAACTTCGTAAGCGGCTTCGATGTCACTTGAAGAAACATTGCTTGGGTTAATGTAACCCTTAGCCATTGAAACTGGTCCTAGCGCACCGGATGGTGTTTTACCGCCAGTTGAGGTGATTGCGGAGATTGCACCGGTTGAAGGTGAACCGTTTTCTTGACCTCGACCTCGGACTTGTCCGGCGAAGTAGTCAGCACCATCAACAGCATCGGGGTTGTCAAAGCCACCAAGTTGTGCCTTCTCCAAGTTGTCGAAGTGTGTTCGTGCTTGCATGGTATCTACACCAGCGGATTTGAGGGTGTCCTCCATCCAGTTTAGGTATTCTGCGGTTATAACATCACTGTATTCACTTTTTGCGTAGTTCATTTTGTCATCATCCTCTTTTTCTTCGTCTTTATCTTTAGCGGCGAATGGGTTTTCCTTCTTTTCATCGTCGGAATCATCTTTTTTGTCTTTCATGTGTTCCTTAAGGCCGGGAGGCATCTCGCCTTTTTCCATAGCGTCAAGTCGTGCTTCAAGTCTGCTCATTACATTGTTCAAATCGTTATCAATTTCTGTCATATTGGTGTCCTCCTTTAAAATACGAAACTGTGCTTCGGGGTTAATTCCTTTTTCACATATCGTTATTTCGTGTAGTTCCATTTTACTAATTTCTTGGTAGTCTCCATGTTCCCCATCCGATTTACGCACTCTCTTGAATGCTTGTCCACCGATGGAAAATCCTTGCAGATTTCCTTTACGGATTTCTGCGGCCACTTCACGAGCCTTTTCAATGTCGTTGCGAAGTGAAACAACAACAAACATACCAGCATCATCAACTTCGGATTTCCACATCCGACCATTTGAATCAACATAGGAGTCAATAACTTCTCCAACTTGAATGTTTGAGTGAGCAAGTTGTACATTACGGAACTTGTCACTCTTCATGAACCCGCTAAATGCATCCTTTAGTGCTGAACGGGTAATAAGGTCGCCTTGCTTGTCCACCAGTTCAACTGATGCGTAGCCAGCGATAACCATATCGGAACTGCCCTTAATGAGGGCGATACCGGATGTGGGTCGCTTTAGGGACAACATTACCCTCCGATTCATTGTCATGGTATATAGAATGTTTCTTTCACACTGAAAGAGTTGGAGTGCCATCTTCGTCGTCTAAAACGATAGACTCGTCTGCATCTGTTTTCATTTCAACATGAGTAATTGGTTTTTTCTTTTTATTCCCCGAATCAGCATCTTGTTCTTTCTCATCCGGTCTTACTTTACCATCATAATCGGGTAAGTTGCTTTCTTCTGTCAACCTTGTAGGACCACTTGGTGATTCTATCGGAGTAGCCATATCAATCCCTAAGCCTTTTGGCCCTGTCCAAGTTAGTTTTTCTTTGGCTAATTGGTCTAACGCTCTACTGATTACTTCAAGTGCTTTTTTTGTTGAAGGTTTGAGAAGGCGATTTTCGTCTTCTTCGTCGAGTACACCTGCTGACTGTCTGTCTTGTCTTTCACGACTTGGAGGTTTTTCCTCCATCATGTCCATTTTTACAAGATGACCTTCTAACATAAGAGGGGCAAGAGTATGCCAATACGGATGAAGACTCTCGGCAAGTGTCAACGAGTAATTTGATTTAGTTAAATCACCTAAAGCCGAGGATGGGTTATGTATGTACCAATTATCATCCATACGAGTAACTTGATACGATACAGTATCTACACCTTTGAGTATTACTTGTAATACACCATCATTGTATTCTAAGTCGTGTGGGATAAGAATAGGTGCAAATGATTTTGTCATTAAGTCAAGAGATTCAGCACTGGCCGCACCTTCGCCTTCACCTTCACTTTCTATTTCACGCACCTGTACATTGAACACATCTCGATTTTTTCTACGCTTCTTTGTAACACCTGTTACAGTCGCTCTTACTATGTCACCAACTTTGAATGCTCTTTGTTGTCTGTGCGCTGTACCTACATCCATAAAGAATTGACCTTTGTATTCTATGGCTCGATTACCTAATGATTCACCATCAAGAATTGGACCCGCACCCAACTGATATGTGTACGGTCCTTTGCCTCGACGGTCAAGAATAATAAAGTTAAAGTCACGACTTTCACGCAGTAACAACCACTTAGGATGACGACGCTCTCCTTTCATGTATGTGGATTTGTTATCTCTCAACAAGACTATACCGTGTTCTTTCTGTAAAATTTTAACAGCCTCTTCAAGACCTTCATCATCAGTCATTTTTGTATCATGTGGACCGGGTATTATGACATTTTCATGACTATCAAACTGTCCTCTTAGTACTTTCATGCGCTCGTGCATCAACATTTCAGCAACATTGGTATCATCGTAATTGATAATATCAATGATGTTCAAGTCTTCTTCACCTACAATACCGTCAATAACAAAGTTGTTATCATTTAATTCAGCAAGACTTTCTTTGAATGCTTTCTTTAATCCGACTTTACGCCCGTTTTCATCATAAGTGACAATCTCATTATCATTCTGTACTATGATAACTCGTTTACCATCATACCACTTACTTACTACCCATGAGCCACTAAAACCTCGTAAATGCTCAAGGTCACTTAAATCGAATATACGGTGCATTGGTCTAATTGGTGGAACCCAATCAGCATCCTCACCTTTCGTCAATAAAACATCGGGATTCAAAAGTGATGTAATGTAGTCACTCATCTCACTCAAGTTAAGTGCTGTTGGATTATCTTGTCCTATAGTTTTTGAGGTTTCTGTATCGTATTGCATAAAGGGCGGTATAGGGTTTTGATGCGGCGGTAGTGTTTCCAGTAATTGTTTTGTCATATCCGTACCATGGAGTTCTTCTAATGCACCTTGCCAAGTATTATGAAACAATTGAGGTTCTAAGTATGTGCCTATCAGTGGTTGTCCTTGAGCATCGAACTCAAAACCAACAGAAGGATTTTGAGGAATAGCAGAAGAGTGAACTACATCAGCACCAGTGTGTGTAGGCATAATACCGAATGTAGAAGGGTTGACTCCACCTATAGGAACTGGTTCGCTATTGATACCTATAGTTCTTACAGTTTCTTGAATAGGTGTCATGTTGTCGTCATTAACCGCATCAATATCTAAACTGACAATACTATCAAGGCGATTTTTTGTTCTTCGTGTATATGGTTTTTTACTACCTTTACCAGCACCTAATCTATTATGAACATCGAGTTTACCACCGGCTGGATAAAAACTTAAACCGTTATTTGCCATGTTTTGCCCAAACTGATTTGCTTCAAAATAATTGGTTGCACTCCCGACAGTGTTGTGAATAGGATGTGCTTTCCAATTAGTATGTCTACCTTGAGCATTATCAATAGCAAAATGTAAATTATTTTCTTCATAGTCTTGTCCAAATTGTTCATCACCGTGAAGTTGATGAAGTGAAAATTTATCATTGAATTGACCACTTGAGAGTAATTGACCGATTGTAGATACACGCAATGGTACTTCTCTTGCATTTGACTCGTCAATTATTGCTTGTACATGCGCTCTCAAGCGTGATTTTTGTTCACTTGTTTTACCCTCTAAGCCCATGCCTTCTAAAACTTCATCCGGTGTCATATTACCGTTTAACTCAAAACTGTTATCGAGCATATGACTCATTACATCACGATGAAATCCCTGTTGTTTAGGTTTAACAATTTTAGTCTCATCTGCCATGCGATACACAGGTGCTTTGATACCGTGTACATTATGGTCTGCTCTTGCAAGCCATCGTTCAGCGTCATACATCAAACGATTATGATTTGCTAAAAACTTCTCCGGGTCATTGATATCAAAATGATTTGGGTCGTGTTCTATTATTTTTGGATAAAGTAATTTAGCGGCTTCAAGCACAGCATTACGACTGTTTTTTGCAATTTTATCCGTAAGACCGGCATCTTTTTTCCACCAAGTACCTGCTTTACCAAGTACAGACTCGGTTGAACGGCGTTGTATTTCATTCAATTCTATTTGACTTGTTTGTAATTCTTCTTGTAACGCTTTTACCTGTTCGGGTGATTCCATGTATTGTATCATTTCAGTAATGGCATCTAATCGTTCAGTTAATTCTCTTTCTTTTTGCATTGCAGGTAACATACCGCCAAACTTCAATGCGGTATCAATGGTCCTTGTAGTAAATGTAGTGTCTTCTGTGGGTTTTATAGAAGTCTTACCGCTTTGTGTTTTGGCTTTTGCTTCTTCACCTTTTTGCCTTCGTAATTCAAATTCAAAACTATTTAGCCATTCTTTTAGTTCATTCATATCCCCATCATTTAGGAAAGAACCCTCTTGTTCCATACGATGTTTAATGTCAGCGTACATTGGGTCTTCTTCTGTTAAATTGCTAATGTGGTTAAAAATTCGATTAGGAGAATTAACCCCTGTTTCTTTTGCTATTGCTGTTAAAATACGCAAGGCTTTTGCGCTGGCTGGTGAGTCAATATAGTTTTTAACATTACCAAAATTTGGTTGTTTAGCACCCCAACCCATAAAATCCATATAATCCTCATGGTCTACACCAAAACTCACTGGTATATTACCACTCATTAAATCCTTTAATGCTTGTACAGAAGGCTTTTGTGGTTTATGTGGGTCAAGAGTGTGACCTAACATTGTTTTTCGCCAATGTTGTTTTCTTGCCTTTTCCAGCATAGGAGTGTCGGATGTGTTTGCACCGTACATAGATTCGGGTTGAACTTTAAGCATAGGATTGTGTGCAATTAAGGGACTCATATGCCTTAAACCGCCTTTCTTTTCTTCTGTAGTCATAGTACGAAGTGCATGAAGATATTGTGGGTTAAATGTTGATTTGTGTAAAGTCCAATTGTGTTTATCCCCTCGCCCTTTTTTCAATACTGTATTTACATTTACAGGTGAAAACATGTTTTGTAGTAATTCAGCATCATTGAATCTCCTAAACAAAGTGTAGGTTTTGTCTCCCTTTTTATTACCAACTTGCTCGGTATAACCGATAGGTCTTGCTTTTTCGGAACCAAAGTGCATACCTAAAGCCATGTTTAATGAATTTGGTTGTAACACTATTTGATTACCGTCTAATTCAAACAAACTTGAAGTAGCGGGAAATGACATATTTTTCGGCTTTTGTTCAAACGGAGTTGGTACATGTAAAGTGTCTCCTGTCTGCGCTCCACCTGTAATGTCTACAGGTTCATTACTTGCTATGTTTGCATACGCTTGTTCAATTTTTTCTTCTTCTGTTAATTCGTCTTCATTATGAGAAGGACTGTGAATAACTTCATTGTATGCGGCCAAAGTCATATCAGCACCACCAAATTGAGCGAAAGGATTACTCCAAAACTTTGCTGGTCCTATGGTGTGATTACCACCTTTGTCGAACCGCCAATGTGGGGGTTTTTCTTCATCGGGATGAGGACCATGCGGAGATTGTAAAAACGCAAGGTCTGTAGCAATGTCTTTTCTTTGTGATAGTAAAGTACCCCTTTGCATTGCTTCACTTTCCATTTCTTCTAAATGGTGAAGCGGGATTATAGGACCATCCATCTCTCCGTAAATAGGGTGATTAAGAAGTGGCTTTCGTGTTTTTGGGTTATAACCTGCAAGGAATAAAACATCCTCCATCGGCATACGAGTTAGTTCGGGGTCGGTAATTTTTCTTTTTTTGTAATGTCTTCTAACACCTGCTTGTAATTCTTTTAAAGCATATTTTTCTTGCGGTGCAACTGAATGTAAGTCGAGTCTTGGTAATACATTGAATTTTTCACCAACATCATCTTCTATGCCGTGTGTGTTATGTAATTCATCTATAATATAATCTGCTATACTTCTACCATTTATGTCATAAGAGTGTACCGCTTTACCAATAGCAGGTTGAATAAAACGATTTTCTTCTTGTTTGTAATCTGTTTCATTACTTTCTTGATACAAATGAGCGTTTGGACCAAAATGCCCACCTTCTCTTACCGCCCAATTCATTTCCGGTGTACGACGCATTAAGTTATTCCAAACTAATCGAGCAGAAGGGATATGTTCTCCGTTTGGTAATTTAATATCATTATGTTCATCAACTCCTTTTTCATGAATATGGCGCATAACAGCAGTTCTTTCTTCGGGGTTTAACCATTCAAGACCAAGGTGATACCCCTCTTGTCCTAATCCAACAGCATGTTTATCACCGTTTTCATCTACAACATATCCGCCACTTTGCCACTGCTTTGCTCTTTGATTAAAATGGTCTACTCGTAAACGATTTTCAGTTTCTTCTGCTGAACGACCATCAGCAAGATACTGGTCTTTCAATTCACTGTTAAGTTTATTCCAGCGTTGAAAATCACGCTCATACAATTCGTGTTGATGTGATACATTAGACTTGAAAGTTCTTAGGGAGCCGAGGATTTTTTTACCGTTATACCCAAAAACCAATGGACTTTTTTTTGCTTCTAAATACCTATGAAATTGTTTTTCCATCTCCATCTCTTCTTTAGAATGCCCGTTAAAAATATGACTTCGTAAAAGTTCTACATAAGCGGCATTACCACTTGTAATGTCCATTTTTAAAAGCGGGTGATTGGTATGGTGGAAAGGAAAATTATGTTCTCGATACGGGTGAGATGCAGTGGGTATATACCGAGGCCATACAGCGTGAGATTCTCTCACATTATCTGCACCCGCTAAACGGTCTTTCCAAACATGGTCTGTTGGTTCACCATGTGTATGATGTTGTGCGAGAAGAAAACCCGGACCTTCTTTGTATGAAGGTAGTTTTTCTACTGTTGTGGCTTTATCTTCTTCTTTTTGAATTAGTTCAGCCGTGTATTTTAACGACCTTGAAAGTGTATCTGTAGGTGCTTTGTTAAGAGATTCCCAAGCAATGATGTATTCAGCCGCACTAAACGCTAAGTCGTTACCATCGGCTAATGAAAGCAGTAATTCATCTTTAGCAAAGTTAAATTGTTCTGCTACCATGTTTTCACCGCCTCATGAAAGCGGTTGAAACTTAGGACAAGCAAAAATATCCATTCCATCATACAGATTGCAACCGCTACGAATACTACCACCACATGTACGACAAGCGATAGGTGCGCCACCCTCACTCGCTTCACGCATTGAAGCAGTTGGGTTTGCTTTCTTGATGGCTACCTTTGTCATGTAACCGCCTCAATACCTTCGTTCTGTTCCGCCTTCTGCATCTTCTCTTTCAGCACCAGTTCCAGCATGAGGATTCATACGACCGCCAAGTTTACCTAAGTCAACTTTTTTGTCGTGCTTTGCTCGCTTTGGTTTACCATCTTCGTATTCAATGGTGTTGCCATTTGTAGTATAATAAGAGGTCTTAGTTTGCCCACCGGATTCAGTAACCAAGTGTGGATTGATGTCAGTAATTTTTTCCTTTGGGAGTGGTTTTGGGTCAGCCAAAGGGTCAGCCTTCTCCATTTTACCACCACAGCCCATCTTCATACAAGCACCTTTGTCCACAACTTCTTTTCCACAACCGGGACATTTTTCTTTACCTTTCATTTTATTATCTTTGTCGGGTTTACCATGAGCCTTGTCACATTGTGCTTTTTGCTTTTCCGAACATTCGGAGTATTTTTTACCGAAGTTCTTCATACAATATTTGTCTTTTTCAGCCATGTTACCCTTTTCAAGTAAATCTATCCGGTTGTTCAATTGTTCTGCTTTTTCAAGCATTTTCTTTACTTCGTAACTTATTGGTTCAAATCTTGGCTTCATGTTTATACCTCATTTTGTTTTGCTGTTTGGGCCATCTCGTGAATGTCCTCCCAAGACATATTATGAAATTCTTCATTTGTCTGTGGGACAGAAGAGTTTACCCCCTTCATAATTGAATCATCATTCATATCATTTCTAAAAGCATCATTTACAACATTTTCAGTAAAAGGAGTTGTTGACTTTACAAGACCCATTTTTTTCAACATTAAATTAGGATTTGAAATCATTTTACGAAGACGCATGTTTTCTTGCTTGAGTGATTCAAGGTCGTTATCCATGCTTTCCATTTTCGTAATTAAAACACCCATCAATCGCTCCGCATCCGATTGTTCAGTCATTCAATCACCTCATTGAGAGTGTCGGCCAAAAGTTCCAGTGACACGAGTATAGTTTGATGGTCGAACCCCGTTTGAAATAGTACCACCGAGTCGTTGTCCTTGAAGAGATTGAGCCGAAGTAGGTCTGTTATTGAACTTCATAACTGGTGCGCCACCGGCATAGATATCATTCGGTCCTTGTGTGAGGCCGCTTTCAGCCTTTGCTATTGCCGCAGACAAATCTTCGGATAGATAATCTGCAACCTTGCGTACTTCATTCAAATGTTGCTTTGCTAAGTTAGCATCACCTGTAGTTAAAGCACTAATGAATGCTTTTTGGTGTTCTTCCATTTTTCTCGCCATTGGGTCCATTTTGATTAAATCCATTTTCAGCCCTACCTTATCCGATGTGGTTCTATTTTAAGAGTCTTTATGCGCCTTTGAAGTTTCTTACATTCATAAGAGCGTTACTATTTTGTTGCCCAATAGAGGGCTGTGGCCCTCTTTGTTGTACACTTGTTACAGGAGAGCCGCTACCAGCCGATGTACGGCGTTGTGGTGCGGCTGGCCCTCTATTACGAAGTCCCATACCTTGTCCACCCGGTTGTACTGGTGGCATCGGCATATTACCCATCGGCATACCCGGAGGCATACCTCTCATCATTGGTGCGCCAGCCATTGGCATACCCGGAGGCATACCGCCCGGAGGCATCATCGGAGGTGGTGCGCCTCCACCCATAGGTGGTGCGCCAGCCGGTGGTGCGGCAGGTTGAGGTGGAGGTTTACGGTAAACAAATCGAATGTCACTACTTGATTCACCATCAATTAAATCAGCAGTAAATCCAAGTTGCGCCATACGCTGTGCTACATTCAACTCTTGCTCATCACGGCGTAATCGAGTAATTTCATCCTCTTCTTCGTTTGGATAAAGCGTGAGTTTCCAATCATGCACACCCATTTGCTTCAACATTTTAGGGAATAATACATCGGTGTAGGTTTTTTGTCCAAACTCAACAGCACGATTTGTTACAAGAATTTGCATACCCTCGTTACTCAATCCACCGGCTTTTCCACTATCAACCATAAAGACACTTGACACACCAAAGTAAGCGGCGATACGATTGCGTATTTCATCACGAACAGCGATGTATTGCATCTCTTCTAAGGTGTCCATAAATTTAATCCAATTTACACCACCACGACCGGTATTGCTTTCAATACCAACTTTAGGAATATAGTGCGGGTCACGCTCCATTTTTTCATCAACAGATTTCCAAAAAGATTTCATTGATTCAAGGTTATCAGTAGTAACTGAAATAATACCCTTTGGCATTCGTCGCTTTTGATAAGCAGTGTACATGTAGTTATCCATTGCTGTCAATGTCATGGCTTGTCGCCACATAGTGTTGACAGGTGAACGACCGTATAGTTTAGACGGATTGTATTTACTCAAATGAATTACTTCTCCTTCAATGAAATACTGTGTTTTACCGCTACCTGCCATATTGACATAGTGTACATCATGTAAATCACTACCACATATTTCACAGGTATCACTTTCAGCGTGTGTCTTTACTTGGTCCCTATGGATTCGACAAACTTTGTATCGCCCACCACGAACACCACGCTTATCGGCAACAATACGCATGAAGATAGGGTCGCCACGAATCATTTCTTTGACACGGAAAAAGGCTACTTCTTTTGATTCGGGGTCAATGTAATACTCTTTTACAAGTATCAAAAACGCATCATCCACAATATTAAGGTCGTTTTCTATTTCATTAAGAATATGAATGAATGCTTGGTCCATACTATTTTCTTGATTGAGTAACCATTTAACATATGTTAGTTCATCATGGTCGGGGTCACGCACTTGACCTTGACATACACCACAAACCTCAACATCATGTTGATATTCTTCACCACACTCTATGCATTTTTTGTGAAATCGCTTTTCAAAATAATGCCCTCTTCGGAACATTTCTTGTCGAATTTTTGAAAGTACTGTTCTTAGAATTAAACATTCTGTGCTTACAGCATACAAAGCAGGTATGGTAATACCTTGCGCCATTACAGGTTCTTGAATACCGCTTGTCCAAAGCGGCATGGTAGGAGTTGGGGATTGCTTACGCTTGAATGGTTTTCCAAGTGCGCTCAAAAATCGGCTTATTCTACTGTCATCGTCTGCCATTACAATCCCTCCGCAAATCCACCTATGGTATCAGCATCCAAGCCCCACTTAGACAAGAGGTTGTCGGCCTTCTTTTTATCATCTTTCCAATTATTGAAGGTAACAAGTTTTTGTAATTCGTCTTTTCTCAACTTATCCTTTGAGTCAATATACGATAAAACAGCCTTTGCCTGTAACGATTTCATTTGTAAGTGTGGTAAAATACCTTTGAGTAAATTCCGTAAATCGTCTTTTGACTGAAATACAAGACGATGAAGACTCCGATTACTATTTTTATGCACTTTTTGATTAAGAACTAAACGCCCACATCCAAGAGCCTTATGCAGACTTTCACATTGGTCCCTACCTCTATCACCAGTTGCTACAAAAGTTGCTCTTGGTTCACCTCTTTCACTGATAAATATACTACCATCAGCATCAAGAAAACCTGCGGCGTAAGCCCAAATGTCTTTGATAATCAAACCGTGTGTACCCATTTTTACAAACATACCACGGCTATGACCTCGGTAAATATCTAATTCTTCACCGTACATTTTGATAAGCATACCAACTTTACTAGGTGTAATTGACTTATGTAAGACACCTACACCACGGCGAACAATTTCACGGCTACTCAATTCACCGTTTTCATCAAGTTGCTTTGAGATAAATTCCAATGTTGTTTTGTCGTCTTTTGAAATAGAATCAATTTGGTGTAATGTACCTCTCCACATTTTTTGAGCATCTTTACGCATTTGCATAGCATCTACCCAATTTTGTTGTTCTTCTACACCCCAATCATTTATTTCGTTTAACATAGTAAGTACTGATGTTGCCTTTAGAAACATTTGACAAGCCTGTTGAAGTCCTGTACTTCTTGACTCGCCAAACTTTCGCAGTGATTTTAATGAACGGTCATTTAATCCCATGTAGCGAATAGTGTCTTGCAATCCATCACTCCATGATAAATTGTTAATTGTTGCCTCAACCTCCATTGCTTTTATGGTTCTTACATCATCTATAATAGCATCAATCATATCTCGATTGCTTTTGTCGTTTCTTCGCATTTTACGACACATGCGAATTATTGAGTCAGCATCTTTACCGTATGTTGACTCAAGCCACCCATCACCGTTTTTAGAAAAATTGTATGATTTTATTTCCTCATTAACAAACAAACTTGATTCTTTTTTGACTGGTACAGACTTATGTACATAATCGGGATGTTGAGTGAGAGTGTTGTACACACTTTTTGTAAAATCGTCACCAACAATAGCGGGTGCATCATACACATCACCTACGATAGCACTGCCCCACATATTGACTACCTCATTGTCCTATCATTTAGTCCTTACCACCAAAACGCTCTTTACAATCGTAGGTTTACCTCCGACTCCTTGCTTCTTACTTCGCTTACGCTTTGTAGCGGCTCGTTTTTGACCTTCACTCATAGAGCCACTGGTCTTAGGAGTTTTACTGCTGACCTTGACACTTGGTCTGCACTTTGGATAACCTTTACTTGAAGTCTTAGCCTTTGACCTACCACATGGAGGATGCTTACCGTCTTTGTCCTTGCGTGATACATCGACCCACTTTTCCTTGAACCAACGATTTAAGTTCTTTACAATAAGAACATCATGACAGCAAGAACAGCGTGTCATTCAAAGAACACCGACCATTTTCTTAATGTTTTTTTGCTTATCAATAAGAGCGTAACACGGACACTTTGGAGAAGATGCAGAACACTGCATAACTCCTTTAATCATACAAACACACGGTGTTTTTTCTGTTCCGCCGCAACAACAAGATTTTCTTTTAAGTTTCATTTTTTCTTACCCCCTTTCTTTTTTCCTTTGAATTTACCACGACAGTATTGTACAGCCCATCCATTTGCATATGCTGATGGATAAACTTTGAACTTACGCTTTGCCGCCGCTTTACCAGCAGGGCATAGTTTCTTTTCTAAAAAATCAAAGGCACTATCCATACCTACACAGTGACCGCAATCGCAACTCATGTCATTCACCTTTCAAAAATCGCCAAGCATCATCCATTTTCTTTTTATCATCGGGGTCAGCGGTGTGTTCCGGCGACTTAGGCGGCTTACCACCAAGTGCAATTACAACAACCATACCTTTCTTTTTCTTTTTATCATCTTCTTTCATTTTAAAATCCCCATTCATTAAACGGATAAATCATGGCACTAACCACCCATCACCCGGTTTATTATTACGATGTGGCATACCACCGATGTACTCATCGAGTCCCGGTAGTATATCATCGAGTAGTTGCACTGAACCTTTGAACTCCTTTGTTCCCCAGTTCGCTAAAGCAAGTGCCATTGCTAAGTCATCGTGAGTACCCACCGATTCAAGTCGCCCATTCTTTTGCATACCAAATCGGTTGAGTTCTTCTTCTAATTTATGTGTGAATGTACGACTTCGCTCATCACCATACGGTAATTGAATTTGTCCTTGTTCAAACGCCATCAGCAAAGACATGAACATGCTTTCTTTGCGTTGGCGTGTTGTCATAAAGGTGCGAATAGGAATATCGTTTCTCATGTCTTGAAGTTCTGCGGCAAACATTCGCTGAAAGTTGTTACCTTCAAGTTCAATCAAATCCGGCTGGAAACGGTTGTTAAGAGTAAGAATATGTTTTTTCTGTGCCAATCCACCTAATCCCTTTTCATGCACAACACCGACGATTTGCTTTACATTATCACCGGGTGGTGTACGAAGCACAAGCATGGCTGTGTAGTCAGCGTTCTTATCCGAAGCAATTGCTGTGTCCCATCCGATAAAGTGTTGACCAAATACACCAGCGGGATTACCCTCTTCGTCGTATTCGGTTTCGGCTTTGTCAAGTAACACTAAGTCAGTATTGCGGGCTTCTTGTAAAATAGTTGCAGGAAACATACTCGCAACATCGTGAATAGGTTCACACAAGTATTCACGGCTGAATTGTATAGCGGGCATTGACATACGCCGTTGTTCAAGTGCTTCAAGGTTCCACCGTTCCGGCCAAAGAGCGTTACCCTCACCGTCAATGGCAGGATATGTTTCGACACGGAATGTTTCTTTTTCTTCTAATTCAGCGTACAAATCGTTGTAACTGAACGGTGTACCTACCATCATCAAACGAGATGAGTGGTGCAGAACCGGGAGTAGAACACCATAGAACCAGTCAGCGGCTCGCTGTAGTTCTCCACCGGTTGTACCCCAAAGAATATCGTCGCATACTACCACATCGGGGTGGAAACCACGAGTTGCACCACCAACCGACTTAGCCATTAGACGGCTACCGTTGGTGAACTCAAAGTAAGACTTAGCCCACGGTCGGCCACCTTCGGGTTTTAGGTGTCGCAGAATGTCAGCACTCTCAATGTTATTGCGGATAAATCGCATGTGTTCAAGTGTCTGTTCAAGAGAGTGAGAAAAAATCATGATGTGTGTTCCGGGTTTGAATGCGGCTATCCAAAGAGCATAGGCCATAAACAAAGTGGACTTACCGTGGTCACGACTTGCTTTAACACAGTAGTAACGGTGTTCGTTTAGTCCTGTTTCCCATGATTCATGGTGATGACTGTAATGAAAGCCCAGTATTTCTGTAAAGAAGTACTTGAATGACTTTGCCGCCATTTTGCTATCCATTTCTTGGATAAACGCATTCATTTCATCTCCCATACTATCAACTCAATTTTAAGTACATTAGTGCTGATACTGCGCCAATTTCATGTGGAGACATTTTGTACACCATGTCCGGTCCAAGTTTATCGAATAGAGTGTCAACGAATGCATTGGCTATAGGCCAACCCCCTTGTTCTTCTACAGATACAAACTTATTAGGCATACGATTACCGGGTTGTCTTTGCGCATGAGTATAATCTTGCTCTTTATAATTCGGGTGGCCGGGTTGAAGCACACCCTCTTCGGAAGCAGTTCCCACTGATTGCATACCACCAAGTAGTTCAACAGCATCATCTCTTGACATCGGTGAGTTGCTAAGTAGTTGTTGTGAGTAGGGTACAGAATATTGCGACGGTGTATGTACTTGCTGTACTTGCTGTGGTTGCTGTACTTGCTGTGGTTGCTGTGGTTGCGATAAACCCATATTTGGTGGAGTTGCAGTTGATACTGGTGGTTGAGGCATTGTTGGTGGAATTGCGGTTGATACTGGCGGTGATGATGATGGGATTTGATTTACCATATTAACCGCACCTGTTCCCATGCCAAATTGTTGAGGTGCTACAGGTGCAGGTGCAGGTGCTACAGGTGCAGGTGCAGGTGCTACAGGTGCAGGTGCAGGTGCTTGCTGTGCAAGTGCATTAGGACCGATACCTAAATTATTGACTTGTTGTTTTACTTTTTCTTGTTGCTGATTTGATATTGGTACACCTGTAAAATGTGTATTTTGAGTTACATTAGGTGCAGGGGCGGCTTGAGTAGGTGCTACGGCGACTGGTAAAGGTACAGGTCCGGCAGGTGCAGGTGGTGGACCGGTTAAACCTAATTGTTTTTGTCTTATTTTAGCCATAGGCGGTGATTGATTACTAAATTGAGGTTGTCTTAATTTAGGGTCATTTGCGGCCCCACCTGCGGCTGGTAAAGGTATAGATGTTACACCTACTTGATTTTCTTTTCTACCTTCTATTTTTTCAGCAATTTTTGGACTCATTGTTGCTGTAGGGTCAAGCCCTTGATAAGTAACTCCCGCTTGAAATGGTGCGCCTATGTTTCCACCTTGCATTGCTTCTGCGGTTTGTTGAGCAGTAGCCGCCATTGCCCCGACTTTACCAGCCATTCCAGCAAGTCCTCTAAGTCTTCCACCTATACCAACTTTAGTGCCGGGCTTAGTACCTTTTCCCTTAAAAGCATCATACATCTGTCCAAATGTAGGTTTTGTACCACCACCTACAAGTTGTTGTACTGCAATTTCTTTTCTAATTAAAACATTATTTGATAAAGTAAGTTTTGATTTTACCAATACATTCTTTGACATTATATCACCTCATATTGGTTTTGATAACCTTGACAACCTTTGCATCTACATTGTAAGACTTAGCGATGTTATGCCAATCTCCCATTGTTTGGTTGATTGTCACCACTTCACTTGCGGTCAGCCCGACATGTTTCGCCAGTGTGTGTGGACTGTTAAGATTACTGTTAATTTTAATCCCGTCAAAACCCGCTTCTTCTTGTTGTATTCTTTCTAATGCTTTCATCACTCTATCCATGACTGGTAGATGTGCATCCTCGGCTTTCATGTACTGTGAAAGTAATTGTTGTCGTGGGTCGGAAAGCGAGCGTTGCGCTCTTGCTTCAATTGGTGTAAGTTCCGGTGTAGGTGCTGGACTGGCTCGACCTGCGCCACCAGCCTCAAGCATTTGGCGAAAGTTTTGCGGTTCCATTCCACCAATTCTTGGGCGGGCTTCTTGAAATCCTTGATGTAAAGGAATAGCCGGTGGTCCTTGAGGGACTACACCAACTCTTTGAGGGGGTGTCCCGCCGGTTGAAGGCGGTGAAGGAACCGAAGGACTTACGGTAGTAGCGGAGGTAAGTCCATCCGGCGGGACTGGCAAAGAACTTGCATCAGCAAAGTCATTGATTCCATGAAGGTAGGCATCCATGTGTGGCTCAAGTGCCACATCCTCACCTTCTACGGGATAATTAGCAAAAGTCATACCTTGCATTGGTTTTGTGTTAATATCACCAAGTGCCATTTTTACAGGATGTCCCTGTGCTTGGGATTGATGGTCGGCCAACGCTTCAATGATACCACGGAATCGGTCAACTTGACCCATAAGGTTTTCATTGTAATTAACATTAAAAGCATTTAATTCTTCTGCGGTAATAGGATGTGTACCAATTTTACTTCTTTCGGGGTCATCTTCATCAACACCGGATTTATGTGCAAGAGCCATCAATCGAGCCGCTGATAAATGCCTACCTTTACCACCACCAGCACCGGGTTTGAAAAACTGCTTGTGTTGGTCGTAAGACAAACCTTCTTCACCAGCACCGTGTATTTCCATTAAACGGTTAAATTGTTTTTTGAAATTACCTTGATTACTTCGACCAAATAAAAACATCATTGCCGGAACATGAGCCATGTCTTCAATCAATTTTCTTTTCATTGCAGGGTCTTGTAAAATCTCACGAAGAGGGCGTTGAATCATTTCGGGGCTACCCATTGTTCCAATGTTAATTGTTGCAGGGACATCGGGAATGTTTTCAATACCACTTTCTAATGCTTTATCAATTGCTCTTTCAGCCATTGAGTATAACCCTGCTTCTTGGTCCCAATTTTGTTTTCCACCGGTTTTTGTACCGTGTACATCAACATGGGGATAATACATAATGTCGGGTAAGTGGTGGGCAACTGAATGGGTAAACACTGGTGTTTGCTCACTAAAGTAATCATCGGGCGCACCTGCCATTTGTTTTGGTGATATTTCAGCAGGGTGTTCTTGATATGAAGGCTCAACTCGACCTTGAGGGGCCATTTCACGAGCGTAAATGTATGGTTTTTGAACAAAAGAGAGTTGTTTTGATACATCAAAAGGTAAACCGTATTCGTCTTCAAGGATATGTTGCAGTTCATCATTAAAAGGAATAGCCCCCGATTCTACAAAACGACCCATCGGCCCATCAATGTTTTTATTTGTATAATGAGTAATTAAAGTATTATTTTTTGTTTTGGTTGCTCGGTCGGACATCTCTCGTGTACTACCACCGGGAGGTAGCATACTTGCTCTAATTTTTCTCCAAGCCATACTTTCAAAAGGTGGTAAGTAATGGTCGCCCTGTGTTAAATCGTCTAAACCCTTGTGACTTGTATGATTTTTATTAAAATTAGTAATCGCTTGATTGATAATATCTACAGGATTAGCGTCTTTCTTATATTTTTTCAAAAACCAACCCAAACGAGTAACAGCCGCATCAATACCGTGTTGGTAACTACCTACAGAAGTAACCCAATGACGCTCACCATGCTCGCCGCTTTGCCATTCACCGGGTATAATACCCCCATGACCATCATGTGCAAAAGCGGGTATGTCTTCTTCTGTGGGTGGTGTAAATGCGGTTGCGGGTGGATTACGAATCATTGTAGAGCCGTGTTCCGGTGTATGGGCTGTCATACCCCATGCTTTTCGGATTAAACGACCCTTGACAAAAATCATCCGAAATGCCCCCGCTTATCGGATAAGTAACCCGCAGGGTCAAGTCCTAAGCGGCTTGAATTAGTTTCAAGGTTTTGAATAGGACCATCGTTTTTCTCATCCTCGTCTTCATTTTGCTGAACACCAGCAGGGTGAGCAGGGACAGCACCCTCTTCAAACGCAGAAGCAGTACCCGCTTTCTTCATACTTGCTTTTGCTTTTGCTCGCTGTGCTTCAATCAACATACGCATTAACGCAAGCATTTCTGTTCTACGGGCATGGCGATTTGATTTGAGTAGTTCACTTTCTGTGCGCTCGTCACTCATCATTATAGAAGACGACGGTGCTGGCATACTCGGAACACTACTCATTGGTGGGGCCATTTGAGGCATAGACGGCATTTGCGGAGTTCGCATCCGTGGCATCCGTGGCATACGAGGTCGGCGTAGTCTTTGCAAAGCCGGTTGTCGCATTTGGCCGGATTGACCCGGTAGTAGTCCAGTCAAGCGGCCACCGCCAGTTGGTCCAGCAGTGAATGACCTTGCGCTGTGTCGAGCGTGTGGAGAATAAGTTGTTCGGACATTACCAAGTATTTTCTTTGCTTCTTGTTGTCCCATGTATTGACGATACTTCTGTGGGTCTTTACTCATCGGTTGCTTGGTAGCAATACCACGGTGGCTCATTTCAACAGCCAAGTGGGGTTTCATCAATCCGGTTTTCTTACCACCTTTGATACCACGCATGTGCGCTCGGAAACGACGCATGGTTGCACCAACAGGGGATTGACCGCCGGGTGGTCTTTTGAATTGTCCAGTTGAAGGGCGGAACTCTCTTCGCTTTTCACGGCGACGGCGACCTTCAATAGTCCCACGAGTTTCACGCTTGAGTAGCGAACTCCAAGCACTATCCATCGGTTCGCCTGTTCTTACGGCTGAATTACCCGTACCCATTGCTGAACCTGTACCTGTCTTTGCACCAGTGGCTAAGTCAAGTAAATGTCCACGACTACCAGCCGGTCCACCTTGAAGACCTATCTCACGCTCATCATCACGCTTGTTACCGTCATCAAGTCCGGGTTCTGTTTCCAATCCCGGTCCTTGACCTAAACCTTGATTCGGTTTGATTTTAATGTGTTTAATTTTTTTGGCTTTTTTCTTAGCCTCTTCTTCTTTGAGTTTTTTTGCTTCTGCCCGCTTTTCATTGTCTTCGGGCGAAGTAGGGTTGTACTTACTTTCGTCTTCATTAGCAGACGAATACATTTGAGATGATTCACTACGGGGTGCGTACATCCGTGTGTCCGAACCTCTCCCCATAACCATCATTCCACCCCCATATTTTCTTCAAGTTGCTTTTTGATACGAGTCCAAGTTTCCGGGCTTTCTTTACTTAATTCAATTTGCAATACATTGATTGTTTGATTAACCTGCTGTCCGTCGCTTTGCGGCCCCCATTGGTCCTCGAAGCGTAACAAGTCTTTGACAGTTTCCCGTACTTCTTTATGCAAGATAACCGCATCTCTTACAAATCCATCCTCATGAACACTACCTTCATCAAGCAATTCGCTAAGTTTATGATTTAGTTTTTGAGCGTTTGAACGAAGTAGTTCTATTTCACGACCAGCCGTAAGTGCTACTTCAAGTGCCGCTGTTTTTTGCACTAATGGTTGAAAGTGATTTTTCATGTGGTTGTAAACAACACTTTCCGGTATTTCAAGTGCAGTAGCAATAGCATCAGTAGAACCACCGTTGTTGAAAAACTCAAACTCGTAATCAGCACGATTAGGTGAAGCGCATACAGGACATGAAGGATTAGCCGCTAAGTGATATTCACCCATGTGGTTACGAAAATGCCGGTCAGCAGTATTGGCTCGCCAACCCATGTTTTTATCCATTTCTTTTGGTGTAACATGTCCGTTTAGAAGTTGTTCTTCTAACTCATCACGGTCTTCATGAACACATAGACGACAAGAGCGTTTTACTACTCGCTCACCGCCCTCCATGCCACGCTTACGCAACACCCTTAGAAAACAGTTATGGTTAAAGTAATGTTCGCAAGAATCATGTGGCGGGTTAAAAGAGTAGCAGGTGTACCTCTTAGTAAAGAGTCAATTCGTAGTCTTACTCAAGCGGCTAAAGATATAGCAAAAGGTGAATACGCACCACCTACTTTAGTAAAAGAAAGAGTTCGTATTTGTCACACATGTCCTCACGGTGGAACACGATGTAACCTATGCGGTTGTTTTGTAAATTCTAAAACAGCATTGCTTAATTCACAATGCCCAATACACAAGTGGCCGTCAGCGAGTGATGCGGGAATAAGCACCAGTGAGCATAAGGAAACTGGCAAACAAACCAACGAGATAGTATGATACACTCGCAGATGACATTGAGCCACCTTTGAAAATAAGTATCATACTCATAACAACTATGACTGATATTAGTTGTACCATAATCATGTCAATAATGACACTTCGGTTAGGGTTTAGCATATCAAGCGTGGTAGCGGCAAAAGAGTTTGGTATATATCCTGTGTAATCGTGCGGTCTATTCATTTATTTCACCTCATTCCCATAAAACTGCGACCAAGGCTACCTAAGCCTCCGCCGACTTTCTCCATTACACCTTCATTAGCAAGAGCCGCTGAAAGTGCGCCGCCCATCATAGATTGTTGAGCAAAAGCGGCTAATTGTTGTTGCTCCATTTCTGTTTGATTTACTGTTTGTTGTGCCGATGCTTGAAGAGTAGAAAATTGACCTGCTACATTTTCAGCACTTAGTGTTTGTAGATTTTGCGGGAGAGAAGTAACATCCATTTTCATGCTACCATTTTCTTCATCAACCACAAAAGTAGCATTACGCAATACTTCAACTACACTAAAACTTACAAGTGTACTTAGCATTTCAACGAGTGTACCCATCTGTGGACTAGCAACATAACGCTCAATAGGTGATATACCACGCAAAAGCATAATTTGTATTTCAAGTTCACTGGGTGGAGTCATTGGTTGTTGAGCAAATTGATTTTGTTGACCACCAAACATACCTTGCATAAACGGTGATTGACTTGCCGCCATTGTCTGTTGATTAGCCCATGGATTTTGACTTTGTACAGCCATTGGCCCTTGTTGTCCTTGTACACCTAAATTAAGCGCACCGTTATTCATTGGTGCTTTATTTCCGCCTAAACCTAGCATCTCACTCACCTACTCCAATACTTTCTTGCTCAAGAGGGTTTTGATTGAGAGTTTGATTGACTTGTTGTTGTACAAGTGCTTGGAATGCGGGTGTTGCTTGCTGTTCCATAGCCAATTCATGTTGAAATATACGCAAGTCAAATGAAATAGTCGTAATGTCGTTTTGACCTGTTAATGGGTTATTGTAATGATTTACGCTAATTCCTTTTGTTTTACGAGCATCTTTTTCTAATTCAGCGAAAAATGGCTCGTATTTTTTCAACATTGTAGGGGTAGGGTCTTTTTTAGCCACAGCCGCAACAGGTACAGTTACAATAGAAACTCCTTGTTTTACTCTATCTCGCAAGCGTCTTGGATTTGCTTGATGAATACGGTCTTCTTCTGCCTCCCACTTGCACAGTAAATGATACAGATGCATATGTTCGGGGCAATATGTACCTCGCATTTTACGACCACTGGTAACTTTATCCAGTGCTACAAAAGCCTCCGGTTCACCAGTAACAGGATTTTGCCAATACATTTCCCAAAGAGAACGCCCTGTGTCTTCATCTGTAATTTTTGCATACAGATTATCATGTTGTATAAGTACGGAACAGTCACATCCATCAATTACACAAACATGTGATTGTTTATTGTAGTTATATTTTCTACCAAAAAGCCATCGAACAGGGTTAAAGATACTACGCTTTGATGGAGTAAGAAGTTTATACGCTTGCCTAATGTCTTTACGACGAGCCTTTTGAGGGTCGGGATGACGACTTGGATAAAAATTAACTTTAGGAACTTGCAAGTTATTTTCACTTGCGGCGGCTTGCATTGCTTCTTGAGCCGTAGCCTGTTCCATCAATGCCGCATAAGACAAGGTATCGTTACCTTGTTGACTTAACGCCATTAAATGCGCTTGATTAACATTACCAAGATTGGCTTGCTGTTGATTAAATTGTGGCATCATATTTTATCACCTTTTATTGCTTTTAAATAGAAACCTTGTTCAGTGCTACCACAAAGTTCCCATTTAATTTTATCTCCTGCTGATAGTTGTAATAATTCTGCCATTGCATTTGGTATAACAGTTCTTACACACTTACTTTTTTTATTTACTGCAATTACCGTTGTTACTTTGTTTAACATAATATCATCTCATGTGGTCAATAAATCTATCATTGTTTCTTCAACATTCCATCCTATACGAGTTGCCATAAAGGAACGGCGTGTGGGTATGCCCGCTTTTTGTAACCGAATTAAATCATCTCGGAATGCATCGAATATTTTGTGTTCACCAATTCTACTTTGTTGCCACAGCATTGCGGCATTTTCATCGAAGAAACGGTCTGCTTTATTTGCTACAAGCATAACTAAGCGTGGTGAATATTTTTTACCTTTCCATCGACTTTTAAAAGTGCGATATCGGTATGTACGGTTAATCAAGCAATCGACAAGATATTTGAAGCCAGCAATTTGTTGTAATGCTTCTTGCCCGCCTTTTATTGCTCGGTCGTCAAAAACAAAAACAACTGCTTCTACTTGACGGGCAACCATATCATCAATCCATAAATTCCAAAAACGCTCTTGTCCACCTATATCGGATGAATACACAACTCGCTTTTGCCCTTTCCAAGAGATACGCTTACGGGTTGCTTTCGGCATCATGTACCGACCAAGTAATTTCATGTGTGATGTTCTTTCTTCATCACCAATTTCATCCATTTCACCCGGAGTTGTCATGTAACGGTCAAGTGTTGTTTTACCTACCATTGCCGCACCATATATACCTACACGGCGTGGTCGCCAAGAATTGTATAAGGATTGACCAAATACAGCCGCACCTACAAGAGCAGAACCAGCAGGGTCAACCATTTATCCCACTCCATATCCAATCTGCAAAACTTTGCACTTTATCCCAAAACCATTCTACAGTATTAGTCCAAAAAGACTCACCTGTAGATAGTTCCCAAAGGCTAATAGATAAAGCAGTAATAAAACAAAAAAGAATTGTTCTTAACCACCCTACACCTTTTTCATAATATGTATCAAGAGTGTTTTGAGTGTGCATGGCACGAAGTGTAGCCTCGGTAGAATCATCAGTGGGTGTTTTAAAAATACGACCCATTTAATCACCTCACTTCTTTTTTGTCTCTTTAGGCTCGTCTTCTTCTTTTATTCCGAGGTTAATTGGTTGTTTAACTTCTGCTTCATGATTTGGAATACCGGGGTTAAATTTCTCACTGTCGTATTGCGATACAATTGAAGGTGAGCCGCCCGGAACACCCCAACTTGGAGGCATTTTACCCGGATTTTGCTCCATCCAGCGTAATTCTTGTTCAAGTTGCGCTTCTTGCATACGCATTTCCATGTCATTGCGTCTATTATCAAAACTTAGTTGCATTTGGCGGTATCGGTCTTGTCTGTTCTTTTCTAACGAAGTTGCTCGTACTCTTTCTTGCATATTCTGTTCAAAGAACATTTTAAAGAAGTAATACGCTATACCTTGTACAAAAAATGCCGCCATTGCGTATGTAAATCCGTTTAACATAGGAGTATCGCTGATTAACCATAATTTTGCATCAAAAACACCAATTGCTATTCCAACTAAGGCCGATTGAGCCAAAATTAGCCCCATCAGTCGTATTTCCGCATCCGATTCTTGCCTGTTACCTTGCATGTTGCTCACCATAGGTCAATTGAGAAGCCAATATAACTCTTTCGCCATTATTATCATGTTTATCATAATATCAATCAAAATAATGAGTAATATTAGTATATATTTAGTGTAGGGGGTAAAAATGAGAAACATTAGTCAATTTATTGACAATCGTTTTGATAATAATGATAATTATGATAATTATAGAAGGGTTCCTTTGTCCTTGAAATGCCTTGCTCGGTTGGTATGAGGGTCTTCGGGAACGATAGTGTGCTGGCTGGTGTGGCTCATGTCCGGTCCACCTTGTCCCATGATGTGTCGTCGTCGGCGTTCACGGTTAAGTTCCTCTCGATACTTCACACGCTCCGGGCTGGACTCGTACTTTTTGTCGTACTCCAACTTATGACGCTTGGCTTCGGGGCTAACACGCTCTTTGAGTAATTGCATAGCAATCTCCATTGGTTCGCTACGGGTAAAGCCTGTTTTTTCATTGTACGGCATATTATAAAACGATGGGGCGGTGGTTATTTCTCCTGTTTCATCGGGTAAAGATACTGTATTAAGATGTAAAGGTACTTCTTTACCACTTAAAGCCGCTACATCAATAATATCTTTAACAGGTGAACCATCGGGATGTTTTTCCGAGCGAAAACGATTTATTAAATTTTCATCTGCAAACTCACTTCCAAGTGTTTTACTTTGTTTGGGTAGTCCTTGCCACCATGGGCCAAACTCACCGGGTTCGTATTTACCGGACATGTAAGCATCATGGTATGCTTGTGATACATCATGTGCTTGGTCTACAAGAGATTTATCCGGTATATCCTCTATATTATAATCACTATCCAGTTTAATACCATGACGAGTACCTATTCCACGAGTGCGTGATAATGATTCCATGTGTCCGGGGTGGACTTCGGGTGGTGCTTCTCCAAACATTTCTTGATAAGTTTGTCTTGGTACATCGTCATTGTACAAATCATCATCATCATAATCATCAGCAAGTCCTTTTTTTTCCTTTAACAACCGCATAGCAATGTTCATTGGTTCGCTTTTATTCGTCAATATACCTATTGCCTTTTGATAACGCTTTGCTAAACTTTCATTTGGGTTGTTCTTTAGATTAGAATGTAAATCAGC
>Ga0209645_1000310_pt1 | contig 25989 bp, 10 predicted proteins | sample ETNvirenome_6_30_FD_184070 | JGI IMG/M metagenome (GOLD analysis project Ga0209645, IMG submission 184070) | Marine viral communities from the Pacific Ocean - ETNP_6_30 (SPAdes) (version 2) | ecosystem: Environmental > Aquatic > Marine > Oceanic | place: Pacific Ocean | collected 2013-06-19
TCTTTCAGTTGTTTGTGAATCTACAAGAACTAGCCTGGGATCTGCAAACGGAGTCGCAAAGGCTGAGCTAGTTCCAAGACTTAGCGAGAACGAACCTTTCTTTATTTGATCTTTGGTAATCAATCGAGAGAAGTTAATAAAAACCACCTCTTTCATGGCTCTTTGCCCATCGTTAAGAAGATCGCTTTCAAACTTTCTAACACCATCGGCAGTAGAACCAGTATATCCCAGCAGGACCTGTGCATATTGATTATAAAGGTTTATTTTCTTTTTGTTTTGAATTGATGCTGCCCCACTCAAAGCCGACTCTTCATCGTAGCCAACAGTTATGTCAAAGATGTGGTTAGCAGAAGAACTGAGATATGGATAATCATAAACAGACTGAAACATACCATGAGAGTAGTTTTTAATGTTTCCATCGGCATATGTTCCGCTGACAATTGAGCCAGTGATTGGGATTACTTCGTGAAGTAAAGTCTTGGTTGTTGTTACATCATTTGACGTATTAAATGGTTCGTATTGTGTTGGCATCTAAAAACTCCGTTAACTTGCCTGTCTGATTATTCTAACAATAAGCTGGGTGTTAGCGCCCGTTGTATTTCCATTGAGATAAACAATTGTATCAATAATATCAAATGTGCCTGAAGCGGTCACTCCCTCTAGGTCAGCCGCCGAAACACCTTTTCTTCCGTATAGTGAAAATTTAGAGGGTGTAGCAGCATCTTTGTCAGCTTTTAAATCTGGAGATACGCCAAACGTGAAGGCAACTAACCTTCCTCTTGGTCCGCTTATTTCTGATACGGTAGTTGCGCTGGAGCCGGCATCCTGATCCTCGACCAGATTATCAATTGACGGCAGTAAATAAGTTCTGCGCCCAACAACTCCTGCGGCGCCGCCCAGGGGGGCGAGACCGGTGGCTTTTAGTTGGATACTTATTTCTGGACCGACCATACCTTTCCGATAGGAAAATGTTGAGCCAGGGTCCATCGGGTGAACTGCGGTTAAAAATCTGCCGTCACACATTAAAGTAAAGTCATTATCTAACAAACCAGTGTTTACTAAATAATCTAGTCTCTCTTCTTCTCCACCGGCAGGATCGTTGTTGTTGTTTATCCCAGTTTCAAAGCTAAAGTTTTGTGTTATCTGCCCCTGTTCTATGCAGGTTCTATCGGTTAACCCACCACCGGTTGCTGTTAAAGTATTAAATGTAGTGTTGTTGACGGCTAAATAAACTACACCACTAGTTTTTACGGCTGATTTTTGACCGGGAGCGCTTTTCTCGTTTGCAATGAGTGTAGGCAAGTAAAATAAATCTGTATTGCCATCAAGCGTCAAAAGCCCATAGTTAATATTTGCATTCTCACTAGTAAAAGCCTCGAATACTGGGGTTTGTAAAATTTCAAGATCGTAGTAAGCTGAACCAGATGGGTGGTCTTTATTATATAAAGAATAGTCTACTTCATCATCACCCAAGGCAAATTGTGTAATTCTAAAATTACCTTCAGCCATTCTCTTTCTACCTAAATCTGTCAGAACGGCGTCTAGAATAATGTCGCCGCTATTGTCCAAAAAAGCCATATTATTTCCTCTTTTTCAAAATAAATAGTTGGTTTTCTTTTTATTAACCAACGAGTTTGTGCGTTATGTTTATATCTATCTTCTTTCCAGTTTTTTTAGATGTCAAACGTATTTTATATTTTTTACCCCAAAGCGAATCTTGGCTTGCTCCAAAATTAATATTTTGAACTTGATTTTTAGCTAGGTCAGTATAGTCAGCCGAAGAATCATCGATAATTAAGTTATCTATGCTTGGGCTTATATTTAATAGCTTTTTAAAACTTTTGATTGTTCTGGAGAATGGTGGAGGGCCAAGCTCATTTTCAAAGTAAGCTTCAAAATTAGCAAATTTGTAGCCACCATCACTAACTAATTCTGCCTCAATTATATTTGAACCAACACCAAAATTTTCAGCTTCGTTTACAACTCTAAAGAAGTAAAAGTATTTTTTATTTGGATGCACTTTGTCAGCGACAATCGTTGTCCTAAACGTTGCATTTTCATTTGGGATCTTCATGCTTATAGTTTTGTAAAGGTTGCCATTAAAATCTGACAAAGAATTTGGCATTTGTTCAATTCTATAAATTTCAAGATTAATTGGTAATGAAATGCCATTTGTTGTAATCAAGTCATCATCCATAATGTCGTAAGATGTCATAAATTTTTGGCTGTAGTCTGCGTCTTCGGCTGTCACTGATGTTGGCATTTTAAATGAAGTTTTGGCGCCGTATCTGATTTTGAAAATTAGTCTGTTTGAATCATCTAGAGTAAATGTCGGGGAGACTTGCACATAATTTGTTGGAGAATCCACTATAGATATTTGTTTTTCAAAAAGAGGAACCTCCACTATTTTAACAGATGGTAAAACTTTAAGTTTAAAGTCAGCCAAATATTGTTGACCAACTGGCGATGTTACTTGGGCGTCAGTTGCCAAGGTGGTTCCCAGTGCTGCGACAGCACCTGAGCCATCATTATACAAGGGCGACGACGAGTCACCAGTTTCTGGGTCAAAGAACTCCAAACACCAGCCCGCCGAGCTTGTATCGTGGTCTCTATCTAAATTAGCTATCGTTCTGGTAACTGACAGATCTGAATATGTATATTCTAAGCCAGCTATCAGGACATACTTATATATTCTATATGTATAATCTTGATTAAAGATGACTTGATTGTCCAAAAATTCAAGTCTTTCGACATCATCAGAATTTAAAAACCAAAAGTTTTGTATTGCGTCTTGTGTAAATCTATCACCAGTAACCGATCCACCTATCTTTTCTATTCTGTAAGCAACAACTTCGTTGTACTTTTGTTCTAAATTTATTGGGTTAGTCTCAAATGTTGACAAAAAAGTGGGGCTATTTAGTAAATTAATCAGACTATTGGCTTGTTTTATCGTAGGTATTGTTTTTTCAAATCTTCTGATAGAATTATTGTTGTATTGAGATTTGGCTGTTTCTGAATCATCAAAAAGATAGAAAAAATCTGAATTTGATGTATTGTAATCGGTTAATGAATAACTCATTAGGTCAAATACATCTACTACTCTTAGCTCAGATGTGTTCGTTATTGTCTCTATCTCTGTGTTTTTATCAAACTGCTCTATACTTAAACTAAAATTAACATTGGTTGGAGCAGGCGCCTCGTCTTGCGATAAGAACGAATCTTTTAATATTTTTATAAATCTATGTTCAAAATTATTTTCAGAAACTTCTTTCAAAAAGTTTCCCGTGCCGTCAAAATTAAAACTTGTTTTTACATAATGCGGAAGAACATCGGAAGCTTGGTTGACTTGTGATATATCATCATAAATATCGTTACTGGTAACAAATATATTTTTTAATAACGAGCTTGTTTGTCGAGTTTGTACTTTGCCAAGTTCAAAATCTTCTATGATATTTTCTCGTGCTGTCGAAGTTAAGAGTTGTCTTAATCTGGTTGGTGCGTCCAAAAAATTTCCCAATGAAGCGCCTAGGTGTCGAGTGAGTAAATATCCATTCGCTATTGTGGTAACATCCGTTGAAGGGTCTATTGAATTGATGTATAATCTGTGATAAGCGTTTATTTCAGGTTTACAAGAAATGTAGTTTGGACTTCTTGTGGTGAAAGTACCATTCTGCCTGACTTCAATTTCAGAGTAAGGGTTGTGCTCTATATGGTGATGATCTAAAAACGTTTGATTAACAAAAATTCCTTCATAACTTTCTTCAGCATACGTTCCTCCGTATACAAATGATAGCCAATGCTTGTCTGTTTCTACTGCGTCAGAACCAATCAATCTATAGTTATATTCATATCCAGTTTTTATTCCATCAGCAAACGGCGATTTTTCAGACTTTAGGTATGTTTCTAAAACTTTGGATAACTCACTGCCAATTGATAAGCCAAGCGCATCTCTAGTTACATCGCCGCCGCCGACCAATAATTGTGTATCTGCAATTGTTACTGTTTTGTTTGTTGTCATCTAATTTTCATTCTTGTTATTAATGGTAATGGTGAAAAACTTATAAAATCATTTGTAATTTCTATCACATTTGATAGCGGCTCTCTTTCTGCCCGTACATTATTTGCTTGGCAACTATCTAGCTCGTTAATTGAGTTATTCATAGTTTGGTTAAATAACTTAGCAGCAGATACTTTTTTTGTTTTTAGGTCCTTGAACTTTTTTGGTTGAAGCCTGTTGGGATTATTATCTTGTGTTTTGGTTAGTTTTTCTAATTTGTTGGTATCTAAAAATTTGTCAGTTAAAATGGTTGTATTTATCTCTTGGGTTTCCTCTACCACTGTCATCCCAAGCGCACTTAAGATTGCAAGAGAGTCTTCTAATGGACCAGCGTTTGATGCGGTAGCAGATATAATTTTTTGTTCAGATAATTTTCTTGAGTTGTCCATAACGGTATAAATTTTATTATTTGCACTTTTATTAGTGGCAGGATTTTTTATTGTTCTTTTAAATTGTGATGGAGTTCTTACTGAGTTTTTTAACATTGGCATTTTAGTATCCTCCTCCACCAGATGATCTTGCTGCTCTGGTTCTGACCGGACTTACACTTCCTGTAGTAATTGAGCCGTTTTGATTTTGAGAAAACTTGAAATCATATGTAAATGTTCTAGATGTCTTTGGAGGCGCAATCTCTTGAACTAAACTATTGAATATGCCTGAAAAACTTTCTTTAACTGATGAAGTGGTCATATTGTAATTGTATTGTAAATTAGCCTCTATTGAGGTTCTTGTTCCTTTTTCATAAAAAGAATAATATCGTTCTTGATCAAATTCATTAGATGTTTTTATTATTAATAAATCATTAGAAAAGTTAATCAATAGTCCCGAGTCTTCATCAGTGATTTCTGCCTGCTGTGATACAAAACTATTGATAATATTTTCAGTCTGCTCAGCATTTAGAACTTCTGAAAAAATTGGATCGCCTGAACCTGTTTGGATGCTTTCCAAAACCCTAAAAACTTTTGGAGTAGGGAATGCCGGTTCATCGGCGGTTGTTGATATATCTTCTTCTGGTGTCGTTGTGGTGGCTGCCATACTATAAATACTCCTCAGAACGAAATGTCATCTATATTAGCAATTTCATCAATGTCTGGTCCAGTGTAAACTCCTGAATATGTCGGCAGGGCTCCAGGGTCGTCAACTGCTATGGCAGAATCTATTATTAATAGATAAATCTCAGTCGCAGACGCGTTCCCCGATAATTCACCAGAAGTTCCTAAATTAATAAAATCTTGAACACTTATATCATATTGCAAATTTACTCTGTTTGCAGCCGTCATGGGTACCCCAAGATAATAGTTGTAAATCAAATTAACTATTGGAATTACAAGATTTTCTACTGAACCAATATTTGGACTTGTTGAATCTGGATTAATTGAAGAAAATACAGCAAAATTTTCAGTTATAAATGCATTCAGTATGTTTCTAACAGCAGGATCGTTTATTGTGCGGGTCTCCAACCTGCCAAAATTAAAGACTTCCCCTAAACCAACCTCTTCTAGTGAAGTGTTTCTTAAGGTTCTAAAATACACTTGTAGTGATTCAATAAAGTTGTGTATAACTTTTCCTAATTCTTCTCTCGCTTCTAAGCTACGATACTGCATATAGTCTTTGATTGATACTCCAGCATCCAGGGTTAGTGTTGCATATCCATCATAAAATTTACCTAATTCATCAAGAAGCATTCTCATAAAAGAATTACGCTCGATAACCGTGGGGACAGGTCCGGTGGTACTGCCGTCAAGATCATAGATAACCCCTCCAGCAGTTACTATATCCTCATTATAAATTTTTAAAGAAGAACCAAATAGCGACTCAAACTCTGCTTCTCTTTCGCTTATAAGACTGGTATAATTAAATGGTATAAGTTCAAAATCTTTTATTATATCTTTACTAAAGATACTTTGAAAAACATCGGGCTCATCTCGTCCAACAAACAATCTTCCTTGGAGATCATTTATTTGATGTTCTTTCAAATAGGTCATTCGGGCTTCAAAGTCCTGTAATGATTGTAAGTTTCCATTTTGTGGCGAGATTGTAGCCGCCACTCCTCTAGAATACCTAACTGCATCTTCAAAGGTTTCAAACTGATCAGTGTTTAAAATATAGACCATTATGGCGTAAATGGCAGGAGCAGTTTCCCAAGGATAGACACCGCTGGGGTAATTATCCATGATTGAATTTACAAAAAAGTTATTAAACCTATTATCTATATTATTAAAGCTGCAAATTTCTTCGGCCAAAGCAAAATAATTATTTTTAAAATCATCATACACTTCATTAAATTTATCAACTAAAATTTGTGCAAATTCTTGCGTATCATCATAAAAAGATGCATTTATGTAGTAAGCAAATCTCATTGATCCGTATCGTTCAATTTGGTTCGCTTCATAAAGAGCAGTATAAGAATCAATATCTACAATTTGATAACTTAACATTCTCTCGTTAGGAGTATTAAATGCAAAGTTATTTTCTTTTAAAGTATTTTTTAAGGTTGAATCCACTTCCTCTACAGCCCTGTCATTGTAGGGGAAGTAAACTAATTGTGGAGGGCTTGTTCTATTCATTCTATCGGTGCCAGACAATCCATATGCAAGATTGTTCTGCTGAAGGCTTCGTAACTCATTATCTTCATAAACACCCTTTTCTATATAAACTGAGGTCACTCTAAAATATGAAAAAAGCATTCGTTTTAGCTCAACAAGATCTGCGCCTGTCATTGTTTCGTAAAGCTTATTTATATCTATTAAACCAGCTATATTTGATTCTCTCTTCAACATCTCTTCGTAACGAATGGAAAACATCCCTCTGTTAACTGCAATATCACTTGTTTCATCTTCTGAGATACGTTCTCTGTGAAGAAAAAACAGATCTTCTGGGATATACTGATCTAGTGGTTCTGTTTCAAGTATAACCGAGCCCTGCACTTGTGTTACTCTTTTATCTATAACCTTTCCTGTCAAGTATTTTTCTTTTTTGACCATATCCGCTGGGCGAAATGCAGAGTTAATGTTTCGCAACAGCACAGCAAACGCAGCATATAAGTTTCCGACCGGGTTGTTATTTGTTTTGTTTGGGAAAGAGCGGCGCACTTTGTCTAGCTGAACTAATAGATTTTCTGTGTCTGCCTCTTTTGATAATACATTTTTTATTGAATCAACAGAATCCGACAACGGACCTATAGTGCGTCCCTCAAATCGCTTAACCAAGGCGTTAACTTTTGAAATAATATCTTCTCTTGTAACATTTTCAGTTTTATAGAAGTTTCTATTAAGTCCAAGTATAGGCACTTGTCCATACTTCTCGCCTTGGCTGCCTACATAAATGACCTCTTCTTCTCTCAATACATTTAATCCAGGCGAGAAAAGCTTTTCGTAAGCGATATTGCTTGTGTTTAGATAAACTAAATTTGAGCTAGTTTCGGAGATTTTAGTTTTGCCGAAAATACTTGAAAACACATAAAGATAAACATTTCCTCGCTCAATACCCTCGTCTACATCTACTAAAACGGTACGATAAAAACTTACTTTAACAATTCTTCTGTCTTCTTCGTCATATAAGTCATCTTGATAATCCCCGAAGGCTATCCTATCAGAAATTGTGTCTCCGTTGTCTAAAGTATAAATCTCATCGTTAGTAGTAGAGCCCAATGACATTCTGTCAATAATTGTTTGTTTCTTGAGTTGTTTTCCAGCACTAGATAAGATTAATGCATGTATACTCACTTGTTGAATAGTTGTTGTTAGATCAGCAACATCGTAATCGTCTGATACAAGAAATAAAACCGAACAATTAACAATTAACTCTATCTGTTGTGGTCGTTCTACCGGTAGTGCTTGGACTACTTGAATGCCCTCGATATACACATTTGGAAGATACTCTCCCAAATCTTGTATAACGTCACCCCTCAATACTATGTTTGACATATCTCAGCCTCCGATTCACTACCGTAAATATCATAGAACAGGTCCTCTTGTGTAGTTTCGCTACAATCAAAATCAAGGTCAACCAAAAAACTTTCTTTGTTGAATTCTGATGCAAGTTTGCAGGCAGTTTCTGGATCAATCTCTCCATCGACGTAGACAGAGAACAGCTTTTCAATCGCATCATTTGATAAATCTGATTCTATAGACTCTACTGGGTTAGAAGTGACCATAAATCCATCAACAATTTGTTCTTGTACATCTTGAAAATATTTTCTATTTAGTCTTTGTCCAATTGATGTTGAGCCATCTTGCACTTCAAAAACTTCAATATCAAAGTTTTCGTTTAGAACTTCAGTGTTTGCTTCTTCAACATAGATCAATGGCTCAGACATCTCTAAGTATATGACCTTACCATCTGCAAACGTGCTACTGACCACTTCAAAATCTCTATCGGTAGAGGTATTGAGGATTTTTTGGGTATATTCAACCCTATCAATGATTCTCTTGAAGTAACTTGCTGTGATGTTTATCTGTGGTATCCCAGTGTTGTTAAGTGTATCGACTTGAGATGATGATGAAATATCAGATCTTAAAGAAACAATTTTCCATGAAGGAACTTTTTGCTTATCTTCTGCAACAAAAGAATCACCGATTATTGAATTAAGTCTAAATTCATCAATTCTTGTTGTTTTTTGAATTGGTGTAACGTCAGATTGGAAAAAATTCATTTCTGTGTCTGGTAGGTCATTCTTTCCGACCTCTTCAAACAGCACCAAAGATTCTAAATATTGTGTTTCTTCCTTGATTCTTTTTTGAATATCATTTTGTTTTTCATCTATCCTGCCAAAATAAGCTGAATCATATACTACATTGTCATCAATGAATGTGTAATAGGTTGGCTTGAAGTTGCCAATTGATAGCAAGTAGTTGCCATAATTTGTTAACTTAAAATCAATGACCTGTTCTTTTTTGTTTAGAAATTTGCTCATGTCATATCACCTGGGAGGTCTATTGTACTTAGTGCCTTATCAACAATGAAATCTTCAGCGGCGCTGGTTATTCTATCGTTGCTCACGTTTGCAGGAATTGTAGTTTTTGCAATCTCGGTAGATGTGTTGACTATTTCTACTTCATTGTCCATAAGGACTTCTACATCCATGTTTACCATTTCAACAAAGGATAAGTAATCGTATGGCCAGTTATACTCTATCTGGTACCCTGAAGTAGATGATTCTGCGCCTTTTGTTCCTACTTGGCGGTATATTTTATTTTCATACTTTGACATACCACGTTGCTTGACCTTGAAAACCATCCAGCGCAAGTTTTTGTTTTCAAGAATATCTTCTGGTTGTAATAATTCGTTATTTGCAAGAGTATGCGAGGCAGTTTGAAGTTTCTGTTCCATCTTCTTGTAATCTCTTGGTGCAAGGTTTTGCCAAATATATGACAGATCATCTTTGTCAAATTCATATTCAAATTCAAAGAAATACATAACGAGAGGGCTTTTCTTCAAATCTGATAGGAAATCAAATTCTGGTGGCAACACATAATCCCTAACGTTTTGTATCAAATCTCTAATTGAATCACCAGCAGATGATTCGGCATCACCCTTTGCAGTACCCACATTTAATGCAGCTTCTATTCTTTCTCTTGGTATTGTAAAGAATTGTTTTTGTTCTGATGTCGATTCCTGTCCGGCAACATCACCGCAGCTACCATTTGTGGTTGTTACATACGGAACAGCTACAATTGCCTCTCTGATTGTCTGTGACTCTTTGAGTTCTCCAAGTCTTACCGAGGGGTCTTTAAATCCAAAAAGATCAGTTAACGATTCCATATTTTTGTATAAGGTTTCGCCATTAGCATCAGCATCTTGATTGTTGTATATCGAATCTATGGTTACAGCTTTTTGGTGGAATTGCAGCCAGTTCGCTGGTATATCCCCTATCTCCAAAAAGATTCCCTTATTTGCGTCTTCTGGAATATTTCCAAACTGGTGCCACATCCCTCTTGGGACTGATTCTGCACCATTTGATGGGTTCAAAGAGTAGCCCTTATCAGTTGTTATCTGGTTGATCCCTTCATCATTAAAGTTCAGCATGGGTGTCTCTGCTTTGGGTTGAATAACCCAACGCTGTGCCACAGTTGTGTTACGTGTTGTTTTCCCACCAGAAATGCTATTCGTCTCTTCAAATTGTATATTCTCAATTCCAAAAATATTCAATACAGAGTCTAATTGCATTGCATTTTGATTTACATTATTAGCAGAATATATAGTGTTTGCTTCAGCAGGCATGAGTCCGCGCGATGGGTAACCCTTGTCTACTCTTAGGTAATTTACTTTTATTTCTGATAATATTTCTTCTAGTGTGTATTTCTTTGTGTGATCGGGATAAAATACAAGATCCGCCCAAGATTCTCCGTGATAGTATGGTGGGGTAAATGACCAGTTATATCCTTCAAGTGAATCTACGGCGCCGCGCTCATCAACCAAATTTGCATTACCTTCGGCTCTACCCCAAATAGCTGGTCCAAAGGCTGAGGGTCTAGAATACATTGTGAACGTTTCTTTGAAATCATCATTTCTTTTAGGATCTTGAGGTAGCTGAATAGAACTTGTCCCAAATCCAACGGAAGAGCTAACTCTTAACCCATCAAGTGCAAACCCACTTGTTGAATTATTACCGGAGTTGCCGGAATTATCGAAATCACCCAAATAAGTTCTTGGACCTTTTGTAGAGCGACGTATCTTTAATCTGGCGCCATATACTGATCCAGATTCAAAACTAAGTTCACCTTGAATAACTCCAGATTTTAATGTTGTATATTCAGAATCTTTCAAGAAAAAGTTAGCCACTTCAGCAAAGAAGTTGTTTGACATTTTTTTGAAAGTTGGATCGTTTGAAGGTGCTACAAGCGAAGCTGTTGCATTCAAACTAGCCGAGGGGTGGGGCTCCATATCAAAAATTTGAAGATTGGACATATGCCTGTCTGGATCTAAAATTGTCTCAAATGGTAATCTTCTGTCCCAGAATAACCCACCTTGATACTGTTCTCTATCGTTGCTGTTTGGGTTGTCTGTTCTGCCTCTTAGGGCATATATATCAGTTGGAAGATCACCCACCAGTCCGCCGTCCTGTGTCGGATTCACCACTGCCTTTTTTGGTGTCGTGATTACCGGGAAGTCAACAGAGATACCCGATTTGATTGTGTTGTAAAGAATGCCGGGCGCGAATAGAGGCTGTAGTAGTGGTCTCAAAAGGGAGCCACTATTATCTATGGCATCCCTCCCGGATGATGGCGGGGCACCATAGCCGCTGACCGATATTGAATCTTTGTAGGATTCAGCAAATTGAGACACCATATCTAAAGTTCTCTGTGCTGGGTAGAACCCTTTGTATGGATTAAAACGTGTCACAGCCTTACAGACTAGTCTTATTTCTTTTGGAGTGGTATCGGATATATCTGAAATATTTGCAAATTCTTTTAGGAATTCAGAGTTTGAAAAGTCTTTATAGAATCCTGGGTCATCACTATTATGGGTAGTCCCGACTATTTCAAAAGTGTCTGTTAGTCCAGCAGCACTTGGTCCTGATTTTAAGTAATCTGAGACCTTTTCACTAATTCTAAATTCAGGTACTATGCTGTAATCCTTAGATATAAGCTTTAGTTCTGACTTGTAGTCTGCATAATTGTTGAACCACGGTTCCGAAGCATCTGAAATAAATGCTGGATTTGTGCCTTCATAATTTACAAAACCTGCTTTTTCTCCAGCTTCCCACTTAGCTTCGCCAGCGAAAGGTACAATTGGGTGGCTAGTCAAGCTTGTGTGTGAGCTTCCAGTGGCAGGGATTCTAATACCAGAGGGAGATACAACAGATTTATAAGTTGTCATAAGATGCTTTCTAGAATAAAGTGCCGAAGGGGCAAGAGCGCTGGTTAATACTGAAGTACCACCGGGGGGCTCATTGTGATAATGAAAATACATGTTTTGAAGTTCGCCGCCGCCCTTGCCTTTCAATTGTAAAGGTGTGTATGGCAAACTTCTTGTATCAAATGCGGGGTCTGCATCTAAGATCCAAGAGCTTTGTGATACAACTATGTCAAAAGAATTTAACAGAGTGTTACCAAGCAATTCTCTATCATCTTGCGAATCTCTCCAGTAAAGATTGTCATATTCATCTCTAAATGTTTTATCATCATCGAAACAATTTACTTGAGATGGAAAAATGTGTTCTGAATATAATACCCAATTGAGAGATGTAGCAGGGTTGTTCTTAATTGTCTCAACCATATCTTCAAAGTGTGTTCTTCGATTCAAAAAATCCGATGAATTCATTGTAGCAACTCTATTTGTAAGATCTACGTCTTTGAATGTCTGCTTTAAATTATTGTATGTTGCTTTTATAGTTGTACCAAATGATGGCACAAAAGGTGTGCCTTCGGCGGTGGTGCCAGTATTTTTATAAAAATTAATGTAAACTGGTCTACCCGACATGTTAACAGGTGCAGTGTTAAAAGATTTTACTTCACGGGTTTGCGGATCGACTAAGCTTAATCTATTTTCTTTCTTTTCTATTCTTATAATTGGATGATCTTGTTGTCTAGTAGCATTCCAGTTCCAGCCGTAGAGATCTCCCCTGCGAATCAACAACGCGTTTAGCCTGCGATGTGTAGATAAACTTGTTAAATCAGTTTTTGCAAGTGTTGACTTGCCTAACGTATTTGGCGAAGATCCTGTCTCATCTGTTACGAGTAGGTTTAGCCTTGTTGTGTTTTGATAAATTGGGGAGCCCGGATCTGACGCTGAAACATAATCAAAAAATGCAACATAGTTATCGCCTATTCTGTAATATGGAGCCTCTGGTGGTGGCGTATTTATACGCGTTTTCATAAAGCCAGCATATCTTGGATCGGAACCATCTGTGTGCACTATAGAGTGGGAAATCCAGCTATATTGCCTATCCGACCTAGGTATCTGGTGTTGGATGTTTAAGTTGTCAAACTCTTGTTTGATGGCTGTAGAACCGGAAAGTGCAAAAGGTTTATTGTTTCTATGGATTCTGTGAAATGAAGGGCTTTCGTCGTCTGCTGAGCCGGGTTCGGCTACCAAGGTTGAATCACGGAAAAATCTTGCTGAATGTCTAGCTGACAAATTTGTTAAACCAAAATCTCTGCCAGTATGGTCAAAGTTTCTCATTCCAGTAGTTTCAGAGACTATAGAAGAAGAAACACCTTGAAACGGCTTTCTAACTGTAAGATTTCTAGCGTTGAGAGCGTTATAAACGGAATAATCACTAGATCTAAAATCTTGGTAACCTCTTGACATAACCTCAACACCACCGGGTGCGGCAAAACGGGAAACAATTACCGATTCGCCCGATGGGGAAGATAGATATTCTGTGGAATAATCTCCGTTGAAATCAGTATGTTCAAGCTCTGTCCTGTTGATGTCCAGTATTGTTCGAACTGAAGTTGCGTACCTTGCTCGATCATTAAATGTGTTGTCTGGTAACGTCGGCTGTGATTCAACAAATTGCCTTGGATTTGAAAATGCGCCGACAGAATTGACTACATCATAGTTATGGTTGTAGTTGCCAACAATAGTAGAGCCTGTTCGGTGACGAATATTTCTAATATTAACGGGTCTCTTGGCAACCATATCTCTATACATAAATGCTTTTTGTGCGCCCGTCATTGGGTATGGTGTAGCACCAACATCATTAGCTTCGGGGTATGGATAATCAGCACCAACCATGCCTACTGCACCAGTTAGCACATCACAATCTTGACCGAGTAATATTTTCCAACCTTCTGGTCTTGTAAGATATGTATCGCCTCCTTTGTTGATTGCAACGTGTCTGTACTGCAAACCTCCAACTACATGCTCAGTGAATGGACCTTGCATGGGTTTTTCCATGTCTTCGCCATATACATCGTTGTGAACATTAACTATCTGGAAGCTGGATGAAACTAGTTCTTCAACAGCTTTATTATATCCAGTCTTTACTGATGAACTAATAATATTAAATGGGAATGCTATATCAGACTTTACGTTTTTGTACCCAACACCATCCTCATAATCTCTACCAGATTGAACCTTTATATTTCTTTTTATCTTCTCATTTGGGTTTTTTGGTGGGTCATCGGTTACTTCTACTTGTGTTAAATCTTCAACAGAAGCAAGTAACACATTTACAGGAACAAAAACGTTGTCCTCTGTGTTTATTGGTCCCGCTGGGTGTAATGCAACCCTGTGGAATCCAAAATTTTTGTTTACCTCAAAATTGACACCGCCCTTTATTATTCGTGGGGGATTCGTTTTCCGATCTATATTTAGTTTGTATGGTCTTGAGAGCTTTCGAAGAACAAAAGTTTGCCCGGAGTACGTTTGCTTATCGGGCTGACTTACATTTGGTGCTGGCTGATTATTGTATTTTTCTGCTGTTTCGATTATGTTGTCACGCTGCTCGTCGATTTCACTATCACCAGAAGAAACCACATCAGAACCTTTTCTTATGGCCCTTTTCTCCCAATATTCAGAGTTGTTGCGTTGAGAATTTGACGCGGGATGGTGTGACTTGCCCCAATCAAATATTTTTTCTCTGATGCCTAGCATTGGAGTTTCTGGATCTGGTGTCTTAAACTCTATGGTTGGAAATTTAGATTGATATTTATTTCTTTCAAGCACATGTCCTTCAACCACATCAAACACATTTTGTGATATTATAGAAGATGCAGGTAATAATTGCTTGATGATATCGCCAAGTGAATCATCAAACCATTTGTAATATTCAACATATTTTTCTACCTGTTTAACATCTTGCACGCGACGGAAAAAAGATTCCCTAAGCTTTTCAAGTGCCTTATAATTCATTCTATAACGATTTACGGGCTCTCCTATAAGATTATTAAAATCTACAGCACCAGCAAAAAACTTTAACATTTCATCAGATACTGCACTATACATACTTTTTTCTAACGTATGATGATAGCTTACAACATCTTCTGGAACTCCAAATAGTTCTTGAGAATCATCAACAATAGAAACCATATCGGATGAAATACTTCTTTCAGGATCGACAAATTTGAATACGTTTAATCTCTTGCTTTCTATCGCAGTAGTTGAAGAGTTGGCAAACCCAAAGCCATAGCCTGAATGTCTATATCCAGAAACGTTACCAACCCAGCCGAGATTTTCTCTTATTTGCGCAGAGCCTGAACTAAAGTCTGTTACATAGAAATTTCCACTTGAGTCTGACCCAGTTAAGTTTGAAAATTCCCAACTTAGCGCCAGCATATCTTTATTAAGAATATCTAAATCTTTTGTTTCTGGGTCAAGAGCAGAAATATTTTCATAGTTCTCACTTATTCCAATATTATCAAAATCAAGAGAATGTTGCTTTTTGGCATCAGTATCAATACTCTTTAACCAGTAACGTACTCCAGATAGCAAAACATCACTTTTGTTTACTACAGAGCCTGTAATGTTTTGCCTATACGCCCCAGCATAAACCCGCTTTGCAGATTTTAAGAAGTTATCTCCTTGTGTTTTTGTGAGTGCTTGCTCAAGTGAGAATGTATCTCTGGTATCGCCAAGAAGTGTATTGAAGCCTTCAAACTTTAAAGTATAGCCATAATCATCTGACCCGGTGACAAATTTTACACTACCAGATTTGTTAGGTTCGATAGAAACGGAAAAATTCCAATCTTGATTATTGTATACCCCAAAGAAAACACTACTTGTCATCTCGGTAAAGGGATTAGGTGAAAGTGACGATGTTAGCTTAAAGAATACATTTTTTGATTTTTGCGATTCTCTAACAGCAAAAATTTGAAAGTTTGTATTATCTGTTGATATAAATGTTGTATCATCTGGATCTTGAACACTTGCTGACACAACACCAAAGAGCGATACCTCATTAAATGTTCTATCAATTGTATCCACTGTATTTCTAAAATAAGGAAATGTTATATCAGCTTGAATAGTTGCGCCATAAGCAAATTCATATCCGTCATTTTCAGAGCCTGATATATAGCCAATTGTATTAGTTGTATCAGATGGGTTTTGTTTTTGATAAACAACAGAATTAACATTGGTAGAATTATTGAAATTTACATAATTGTTTATTTTTGTCGTTTGTTCTAAATTATTTCTTAATTCATATCTTGCTTTATTGGTATATGTATTTAATTTTATAATCTGATCATCAATATAAAAGCATCTGAGGATTCCTTTAATAGATTTTTCAGTACCTTTTGATTTAAAAATTGAAGCTAGATTATTATACAAGTTTAGATAAATAAGATTTTTAGTATCTTCCAGATTATTTTCAAAATTAAAATTTTCTGTTTTGTTTGAAACTGTATTTATTATATCAGAGTCAATAAAGATTTCTGGAGTGTATAGTCCAAGTGATTGGGGCAGATGTCTTGCAAATGTAATAGGCTTATAGGAGGAGCTTGTGTATAGTGGCTGCTTAAACTCTGAAACTGATTGGATTTGTAGATATAATTTATCAAAATAAGCGCCAATAATATGTGAAACCATTTCTAATTGGCTACTATCATCATTTTCTGACTCTTCTATTACCCAGCTTGGTAGGTAATTTATAAATTTAGTAGAGTTATTTAAATCATGAGATCTGCCTTTTGACTCTAAATCCGATTTTAAAGATGATACTGATTCATGAGAGCTATAAATAATTGGATCTTTAAATTCACTAGGTGCAGCACCTGCTTCAACAATAGCAGATTCAAGTGTTCGTGAGGGTGTGCCGCTCCAAGTTCCATTTGTAATTCTACCAGCATAATCCAATACAATTTCGTCTGTAGAAGAAATACCTGTTGTTCCTTCATTAAATTTGTAGTAAACACCAAGCGTGGCGTTTGAGACATCTGAGTTTGAGCCACCACGAACTTGTGTAAAATATTTTGAACCTATCTGGAACGCATCTCTCTCGGTTTTCCAAAATCTAAATTCATCAATAGACGCAGATAGAAAACCAACAGAACCCGAAGCTATATAAGCTATGGTGCCTTTCTGTGTAAGCAAGTCTACGCCCGCAGAACCTAGTGTATTTGAAGAATCTAGGCGTCCATTGACGTAAAATTTTGTTTCAACACCAGCGCTAGCACTTTTGAATGATAGGGCATAGTGCGACCAGTCTGTTATAGATGCGGTTGTTGGGGTTGATCCTATTTGTTGGTCAGAAAACACTGATGATGATGAGTCATCAAGATTGACATGAAAGGGAGAGCCCGTCGTACCAGATAGATATATTGTTAAAGCATCGCCACCAGAAGAGTTTGTCAAATGAAAGATTGTTTGTTTTGAGTTTGACGATGGAGTTGGTGCCTTCAGCCAAAACTCAATTGTTACACCTTGTTCAAAATCACACTTTAGATTTGATTCTCTGGTGCCACCGCCATAGTCTGATGGCTTGTTATCATCCTGATAGATATTGGTTTCGTATAGGTTCGCTTGGCTACGCTTACTAGAATTTGCATCTTTGAATAAATTTCCAAGTGTTGTATATGAAGTGGCATGTGGGCCACCCTTCAAACTAATAAAAGAAGAGCCATCAAAATTTGCATAGCCATTGGTTCTTGGATATAAATTATCAAATATATATTTTTCGTGTGGTAATGATTTATTTATAAATTCATTTATTTCACCATCAGAACCATCGTATGGAAAGAAATCATGTATTCTTTCAATCGCTGATTTGTAGTATAAATGCGCAGAGCCATATTTAGCAAAATTTTCAGGCTTTGAGTAATCTATTTGTGGAACAAAAGCACTTTTAAGCTCTAGTTTTTCTTTTACATTTTTTGTAGATTCAACATTTTCCAACAATTCTTTATTTGTAGTCTGTGGAAGTAATGTTCTCTGCTTACCAAATAAATCTTTAATACTCATAATCTTCTACTCGGAATAGGAATTTTTGATCTTGCTCGATCCAAGATTGCCTCTGTGAATCATAGAATGCGAGTTTGATGCCATATTCATATCCCGGTTCAAGAAGCGACATGTCAAGGTTAAAATAGTTTCCTGAAACATCATAGGAGAGCATAGTCTGTAAGTCTGAACCTGTGCCGTGTGGTATAGCATTGTATCCATCTAAAACCCTATAAACTCTATATGATGCGCTAGGAATTATTGTATTTTCTATTTCTGTTGACGCTACTGTATAAATAGTTGGGGACCAGTTTTTGTTTCTGACGTAGACGTTGAAGCGCGCTTCTTCTTCAGAAAAATATTTGCTTCTAAGGTTTTTTATATTTACAACATATCGGTAGTTTCCATTTGAAAAAGAAGTTGCTTCAAAACTTTCAGCAGTGACACTACCGGTAAAATATTCAACACCACCTGTGTGCCACACATCTCGTAAAGTCGAATAGGATCCCTCAACACATACAGAGCATGAATATACGCCAGTTGACACATATCCACCTGTGGCTGGCGTGCGTACTGCCTGTGTTATCGCACTATCGCCCAGTGTCTCATATAAATCAACAAAAATTTCACCTGTTCCAATAGCCGGTATGTTTGTTAGCCTACCACGAACATAGTTATAAAGATATAGGGTATTAAGGTTGTCTGATGCTGGTGCCAATGACGAAGAAATGTAAAAATCTCCTCGATCATCTTTCAATGATGAATTCCATCTTGCTTCAATAACAGGCTTCTTGAAAAAATACTGAGTCCCTCTTGCAAAAAAGCGCTTTGTATAATACGAACTAGTCACACCTGCTGGGTTTGCAGAGGATGAAGCTTCATTGGAGGATGTTAAACGTAACCCAATACCATAGTTATCTTTTGTTCCAGCAATCCATTGTTCAACAAGTTCGGAAATATCTATCTCTAGGTCTTCTAAACCAGTCGAAAAAGATTGTGTATATACTGGTAATGCGTGATAATCTCCACCTGCTGTATCCCAGTTTGTACTAGAATTAGCAGCTACCCAGTTAGATTGTCCTAAATCTTTGTAATTTTCAAGGTCCAATCCATCACCTTCGCTCCAAGATCTAGAAATTGCTTGTGCAACTATCGTAAAGTTTTTTGGTACAGTTCTTGTTGTTTCAGCATTAAACAAACGTAAATAAAAACTAACATTACCCGATTCTGGTATTGTACCTGCCGTTCGATCAGAAGATATTGAATCTATGTCAAATTGTGTTAAAACTCTTGATAATTCAGCAGATGAAGTATTAGCGCGAGCAAAAATTGAAAATACTTCGCTGACATCGGCTTGCCCCATGTTTGACCCTGTTGCACGAGTAGTTAGATTTTCTTTAAAAGCGTTTGAGATGGTGTTATCTGCATTAGCCACATAGCGTCTAATAGCCATTATTTAACCTGTCCTTTGATATCTGTATCTGGATATTTTATTTCTACAATTGCATTTTTTGGTATAATTAGTTTCGAACCATCAGGTGATAAATTTTTATTAATGTCAATAGAGTTGCCAGAGTAGTTCGTGCCAGTCTTATTAACTATCATTATTGATAAAACTTCATAAACACCGGCGACTTTACCAAGTTCTTTATACATCTCTGATATGTTAACATCTTCTCCAATGTAATAGGGGTTACCAAAACGCTTTCCAATAGCTTGCACACATCTTTGGTTTAAATCAAACTTATTAACGCCCTCTCTTGCAGAAACTACAAAGTTGACACCAACATTTATGATGAACGGATCAATAATATCAATTGTATCGTTTATCATTCTATGCTGATTAAGCCAAACTTTTAAATTCTTTTTTATAGTGTCACTAGATAAAATTAGTTTACCAAAAGAGTCTTCAGAGACGACATACATATTTAGATTTCTTTTCTGAGAGTCTGGGTCTCGCTGAACTGAACATCTCTTTATTGAGCCAAACTTAGATGGCATTCTATATCCTAAGTTTTCATAATCTACTTGTGTAACAGCGCGATTTTGGGTTGAAAAAGAATCGTAAATTCTTCTTTTTATCTCGCCTGCTGTGGGAGTGGAGATGTCTCCTGTTATTGGTTTTTCATTGGAGATTTCAATTGAATCTATAACAGCATCAACCTTTGAGGTAATCAAACTTGGTCTATTTTTGAATTCAAAATTAGCATTAGCAACTTTATTTAGCGCACCAACTGCTGTGTTTGAATTTGTTGGGTTTGTGACTCTATAGATTATTTCTAAAGTGGTGTTTGTTGGTACAATACCAAAATTTTGATTTTTTGTTAGTTTGGTTGGATCAAAAGTAGTGTCCGTAACATACGATTTTCCAAAAACATTCATAGCAACTTTTTGTGGATCTGCCACAACATCAGATTCATTTGGATTACCAGAGCCAAATTGAACAAATGTCCTTGTCCTCTCAGTAAAAGATATGAATTTTCTTGATACTAACAATGGCTTCATTACAGACGGGGCATTTTCGTTCTTATAATTATTGTTTGAAAACTCTTGATAAATTATGTCTTGGGACAAGTTGTCTACCTCAAAGTATTCATTTCCCTCAGCGTCTGTGACAGAAATAATTTCTGAAACATTATTGGATTGAAGTTCTATTAACTTAAATCTTTCAAAATCACCGCAGGTATAAGTATCCCTTTTAAAGAATCCAGACACAACGTTGCCATATGCCTTAACAGCAAAAAAGGTGGGGGCGCCTGTTGCAGCATCTACATTAGCAACCACTACTTGGTTTTTTACATCTGAAAAATCTACATTTTCTAGAAGAACAAAATTCAACCCTGTTTGCGATGTAAATCTACTGCCTCTTTTCAGAATAGGCAAGTAACTATCATCAGGGCCAAGACCAACAGTTGACGCAGGAACTAAAATATATAAAGATACTACTCCATATGTAGACGGTCTGCCTTGGTTTTTATATCCCATAATTCTTCCGTGTCGAAGAACATTAGTATACTGGTAAGAAGTATCTAGAAACATCTCGTTAACATTATAATCTAGATAAAAAGATAACTGGTCTCCGACATATGCCATTGAATCCAAAACTATTGAGCCAAAAGAAGCTTCACTAAAATCTTGAAAGGTGTCAGGATAGAATCTCTCTGCTATCTGCTCTAGATCAGATCTAATTCCTGTAAACTCACGATTTGTATAATTAATCGGTACTTTTTTCTTTGGGTCTTGTGGCATATATCGTTACCTTTTCAATTTAAATAGTAAATTCTAGCAAATCAGTTACAGCAATTGATGGTATAGAATATACCAATCTAAATGATACCTTATTAGAGTCGGGCTCTAAAGAATAAAAATTAACTTCTTCAACTGTTACAATTGGCATAAATTCCTGTACCTGTGCTCGAATCCTATTGTCTATTCTTGAATAAACATCACTCTCAAAACTTTCAAATAAAAATTGTTTTATTCCAACACCAAACTCAGGAATCATAGTTCTTTCGCCAGGATTAGTTAGAATTAGCATCTTTAAATTTTGATTTACCATGGCTCTAACTTGCTTAATCATTCCAAAGCCATCAGTGTCGTCAAGTGACAGAGGTAGTCTTACGCTAATAGAAGCCATTTTGTTCTCCTCTATAAATACTACGCACTAATCTTTTTTATCGCACAAAGCCCCATCTGCATTAAACGGATTGCTTCTTAACATTCTCTTCTTCCACCAAGGAAGAAGTCTTTGTCCAGATGCAGGTCTAAAGGCGGCAGAAAGTTGAGCTATGAGTGCCTGTCCTGGCCCATCCGAATCATCACTATTGGGATCAAAATCTCTTGAATTATAAAATCCCTTAAATAATTTTTTGATTCTAAACTTTGACTTTGTAAATATGTTTTGATCCCACTTGTCGTAGTGTAACAAGAATAGCCCATTGCCACTGAAAATGCCCGGTGTTCTGTTCTCAGTTGCAAACCATCCATCACTTCCGTCTCCTGCGACCACATTTACAATTGGTTCACCTGTCTCTTCATCAGTACCTTGGTACTCAACTCTAATGTAGCGACCGGGCTTAGAGCTAGGCGAGGATGAATCTTCGCCGGAACTAATTGTTTCTCCAATAGAGGGGACAAACGCCATATCGTTGTAGATCGCTATTGTTGATAGAATCTTATTCAGCGGGAAAACATATTTTACAACAGCATTGAAGTCTGGATCATCAAGTAAATTATTGACAAGACAAAGAAGAAGCTTGCTATCAGGCTCAAGTTCTTGGAACTGATCAATTGGCAAATCAAGTGCATCAACTTCAGCCGAGGCTACCCTATCAGAGCCGACAAAAAATTCGACTCCATAGCGAACACCAAGTTCGCCGGTGATTCCTATTTCTGAGCCATTCTCGTCAAAAACAAGCTCCATCGTGCCTGGGAATAAATCAGAAATATTTGTCTCGCTAGGATCTAGGGTACCGAGGGCGTCGGTGAGGGCGTCTCGGGCATCTTGATTGCTGTATTTTTTATCGTCACCAACTCTGATATATTTACGAATCTTAAATGGCTTACTATCGGAAGTAGAAGAATCGTCCCAAGATATATTACCAATTGGAACTATCACCTTGTTAGCAGACACCCTTAACACTGGATGGTCTTCATCGGTGTGGTACGAACCCTCCATATAAATTGGATCTCCTTCCTCATCTATGTGTATGTGATAATAACCAGAGTATTCTTCGCCGTCCTCCGTAATAAAGACACCGGGAGGGGCATACAGGTCACTGGCAGCCTCTAAATTCTCTGTGGGTACTTCTTCGACTTCCTCTTTTATGTCCTTGTCAATGTCCAATGTAGAGCCAGCAGTCAATTCTTCAAGAATATATTTTCTTATATCTCCGACCATATCTTCTTCGCTAGCAAGCCCAACATCTTGCATATTTTTGATGTAAGTGTCAGCCATAAATTGTAGCTCTTCAACCACCATTTCTTGGAATATTAGCTTTGCATCATCTTCCGTCTCCTTTATCACTTCAAGGTTTTTATCGCTTCTATAGCTTTTAAGTGTTTGGAGAGGGCCAGCATCGCCAATGTCTCGTGCTGTACGAACACCCATAATTGTTCTACCATCTTTGGTGTCGTAGTCATCCTTAAAAATTTGTCTATGCTTGCCTATGACCTTTTCAATTCTTGTTAGCGCATCTATAACCGGAGTAGGAGGATCTGGCAATTGTCCATCTGCATATCTTCTAGCATATGTTTGAACTGCTTGCTCCAAGAAAGCATACCAAAATTCTTCATCCTTAAATGGATTAAAGAATTCAAAGAAACCGCTTGGCTGAGCATCCTTAAAATCTTCTTGCATCTTCTCTATGATATATTGTGCATAAAGAGAACTAAAGGTGTTTTTAAAGTCTGGCTTAAACTTAGTAAATGTAGCAGATGCTTTAAGAATATGAACACTTGCATAAATTCTAATTGCGGCACTTATCAAGCCTTCAATACCAGCCTTCGCTGGGCGCTCAAGAATTCTATTATAAGGTTCTTCGCGCACACAATCAGGGTCCGTCTTTAGTCTTTCGTCTTCTGGGATTCTTGAATATGTATCGTTAATTCTTCCCTGGATTGATCCAAAGTCTATAACATCAGCACGATATGGCTTGCAAGGTCCAATTTCTGGGAACATAACATTTACAAACCCAAGCCAACCAGTATTTTCTACTGGTTTGATGTATATGGGAGGATTGAAATAGTTTCCGCCATGTTTGGCGGGGTCTAAGTAATATACTCTTGCCTTGTCTCCGTTATTGTATTGGTCTCTGCTGATACCCAATACAGCGTCTTCGTTTGTAATTTTTTTATTATCAGCATACGTTGAGTATAAGATAAACTCCCCGGCATCATTTTCTACACCATACTCTACATCCGAATAACTTATGTCATCATATTCGGCTCCATATCTAAACGCCTTTTCGTTTGTATAAACTTGTTCTGCAAAGTTTTTGAACAACCTATCCATAATTGCATCATGAGTGTTCTTTACAGCTTGGGCATTCGGCGGGGAGCCTCCAGCCTTTTCTATAATGTCCTGAAGCATGTATACTTGTGGAATATAGTTTTTTGCCTTGTCTCCGGTCTCGGAAAATCTTCTGTAGGACAGCAAGTCGAGCCCATCAAGTCCGTTATCTGTGGAAAGAAATTCATAAGCACGCCATCTCAAAATTGCTGAAGCTTCATTTTTGCCTCGTTTTTCTGCACCCTCTGCACCGGCTTCAGCATAGGCCCCATCAGCCGCATCAACTTTTGCTAATGTGTTGACTACGTTTGTGATGACTATTCTTGCATTGTCATCTTGTCTATTCTTGAACTCGTCATCTTCCTTGACTATATCAGACAAAAACAGCTTCATGTTAAAACCATATGAATACGGGTTTTGTCCTTCGCCTGTTCCCTTGGCGTTGTCTCTGAATTTTAGCTCTAAATCAGGATTGTTTTTTCTTGCTTTGCGATTAAATTTGACCTTCTCTCCTTCAAAGTCAACACTAATGTTAACGTTATAGCCCATATCGGGTATGTTAAGAAGATTTACATCCCCAAACAAGCCATCAAAATTAAGCGCTTCAAAAGATTTTTTAAATACTTTATTGTCCCTAGGTTCGTTTGTAGAGTTAAAACTACTAGCCAAGAATTGCTTTGGCATTTCTTCCATCAGCCAGTCTGCAACCTTATTAGGAAACGCCCCTTGCTGATTTTCTGTTTTTGCAAAAGTAGATGGAGTGGCTTCGTCTGTTCCGCCAGTCGCATTAAAATCTACATACTTTCTCTTGAAAAGCCAGCCACCTGAGTTGAACGACTTTCTAAGGTGCGCTGTATATGGGTTGCCCATAGTATCAGAAAGCACCATATTCATAAAGCCCCAGTTTCTTTCGCCGGGACCATTCCCAATCATATCATAGGTGTAAGCAATTTTCAGTGCTTCCATATTACCATCAAGAGAATTAGTTGTTGCCTTAGCGATAGACTCGGGCTCAAAAGGTGCCAAACCATTATCACAGCCAGGATCAGAAATTAATGGAGGCAGACTATTTTCAATATACGCTGGAATGCCATCGTTTAGGATTGTTGCAAGATCATCAATATCATCTTTGAATGTATTGCGTGCGCTATCGCAAAGTTTTGCAATCTGTTCTGGCGTTGCTCTGCCCTCAAGTAGCCCAGCCCTAGCAGAACAGAAATCTTCAATTTGCTGTGGGGTTGCACAAAGAGTTGGGTTTGCTGGCAATCCATCGTCATCATCAAGCCCGCGTGCAAAGTCTTTAACTGCTTGCTTAGCTGCTGCTGGCATTAGATTCCCAACATTGTTAAAGAAACTAGAGATGTTTTCTCTATTGTCGAATGCTTCTGCAAACTGCGGATATTCAAACTGGACAAGACTCTCTATAATTGACAAGAATGTGGTTGAAGGATTTCCAGTAACTGCATTTGAAATTTCTTTTCGAGTTGATGCAGCAGACAAATCTTCGGCGAATGACATAACTGCCTGCCTATCTGCGAAGGCTGCGCCGCCGGGGCCCATTTTTTGGAACATATCAATAATTGTATCGTCGATTTGTTCATCTGGAACATCGGGACCACAAATGCTTTCTCGAATTACATCCTTGAAGGTGCTCCTGCCTGTTGCTATACTTGGAAGAGCAGCAGCGATGTCGCCGACTGTCTCAAGTGCCTTACATATGGCATTACCAATAAGCTCACAAAGTTTAACAATGAGTTTGATTATGATTCTTACAATAAGTTTCTGAATTTCTATCTTTATAATCATAAACAAAAGTCTAAAAATGTCTTTCAATTTTGGCAAATAAGCAAATGGGTTCTCAAGTCTTGGAAGACCTATATGATTAGTATTTCTACAGAATGGAAGCTCTATGTCTTTTAGAAAATCCGCTATACTTGGATCAAAAATTGGTGGAATTGGGCAATCTATAAGTGCGATTATCTTAGAGATAATTTGCGCGCCTGGAAATTTGTTTAGAATATCTAATAAATCTAATAAATTAAGGATTTGAACTAAAACTTGTCTTATAACAAGTAAAACAGCTAATGTTGAAGTT
>Ga0209645_1000311_pt1 | contig 25967 bp, 53 predicted proteins | sample ETNvirenome_6_30_FD_184070 | JGI IMG/M metagenome (GOLD analysis project Ga0209645, IMG submission 184070) | Marine viral communities from the Pacific Ocean - ETNP_6_30 (SPAdes) (version 2) | ecosystem: Environmental > Aquatic > Marine > Oceanic | place: Pacific Ocean | collected 2013-06-19
TTACATGTATGCCTCGTCTTCAGGCTTATTTTCATGATGTCCTTCTCCGTCTTCACTATGCTTATGATGATCTAAAACATTCTGTAATGCATCAGCTAAATCAGGAAATTTATCTAATCCTTCAACCTGAGCCATTGCACTATCGATTGCATTAAGAACCTCTTTCTTAGAAGTATCCTCGGCAGCCTCTTCTGGGCTATTATATCCATCATCCTGGGCTAGTTGATCAGCTGCATGCTCTGCATTACCTGTGGACTGAATAGTCATACCGCCGATTTGACCGTACATCTCAGAGATAAGATCCATATCCTTTTTAAAACTTTTATGTTGCTTCATATTATTATTTATACAACCGAGGACTATTTTAAACGTTTAACGATCGAAGATCTCTCGGCAAAAAAATCCCACGGATGGTCTTAGACATCGATTACAGTCTCTGAATCACCACCAAGCTCTCTAAAGGCAGTTACTAAATCATTATAAAGCTCAGACCCGTCGTCTTTAAGATAATCATAAGTAAGTGGTGAGTTGTGATACTCCTTTACTGCATCATCATATTCTCTCTCGATCATACTCATACCTCTCTGATAAGCATGATTACTGATGAAGTCTTCTAACTTGTCTATCTTAGCTTGTACTTCTTTTAATTTATCTTCATCTTCTGCTCTACGTGCCTTAATACGTTCCATACCTAATCTAGCCTTCTTACCTCTAGCTTCTTTGTAAGTATCGTAGTTATGTTCCTTTTTAAACTCTTCTGTCTCGTACTCTCTCACTTTAGGTCTCTTTTGACTGATATCTCTATTAACCCATCGGTTAAGCACTCTAACAAACTTATCAGCATTATCAGCATCGGAACCTTCTGGTGCACCTCTCATGCCATACTTATTACCATGATAAAGCCTCATATAGGAACTATCATCTAATATCTGACTGATAGTCTTTCCTTCTAATGATCTAAGGAAATCTTCTAATGTACCACCCTTAGGTATAAGAGCTGTTGATCTATCTTCGTAATATACTTTAAAGGATCTCATGTATATATTTATTATATACGCGTTCCTTTACTTTACTCCCATGGCAAGCCAGTAAGTCCAGTAGTAGGAGAAACGGTTTTCTCTGCTATAGCTGCAGATAGCGCCGATAACCTAGATTGGTACTCTTCTGTAGCTAACATAAAATTAGTTACATCTGCCTTAGTCAGAGATTTAAAAGCTATATAGTTCTCAGGATCTGGAGGACTTAGATTTACCCCGCATGCATTGAATGTTACATTAGCACCAGATTGCGGGCTATATGAAGTATCAGTACCGCTAAGATCATAAAAGGCTGTAATAACTACGTCCTGTAGCCCAGACAGTGCATATTGAATTTGTAAATTTCTAATCTTAAGATCCGTGGTAATCGCCATGCATATATTTATAATAGGGGAACCCGAAGTAAAGGTCTCCGGGAGCGCGCGAAAAAATTTTTTGAGCACATGTGCCTTACAAGGTCTTAGTTCTGTCTCTCTATATAACCAATCTCGAACGCTGACGGTCTCTAGAGGGGGGTCTCTCAGAGGAGCGGGTGTCAGAGAGATGAACCCCTCTCGCTCAGTCAACCCGAACGAGAGAGGTTATTGTTATGCCGATGAGAGATTATTTAGGAAATACGTTGCGCTTCCATACTGCATTAGCACCCCTACCGAACTTCTTAAGCTTCTTCTCGTCTACTAGCTGCTTAAGTGCTACGTACGTCTGACCTTTAGTTAAGTTAAAGGTTGACATTACTCTCTGCTCGGTAATGGCTGGTGGGTCCATATTAAGGATCTGCTTCTTGAGATCTGCTCTGCGGTCCTTCTTAGCTTTAATCTTCTTACCACTAGTAACCTTCTGGCCGATATGAAAGCCTTTATGACCTAGGAGGGCTTGTACGTCGATCGCTTGACCGAATCGATTCTTAGATACTGAGATGATTCTAGTAGTATCGTCATCGGATTCGATATCGTGAGTGATCATCATGTTAACATCTACTGAGTGAGGTACGAGGGTCGAGCCCTTTAACTGGCCGTTCTTAGTTAGGTGCATGATAAAGATCAACACACACTCGGTCTCCTTAGCTTTATTACAGAGAGTACTGATGGCGTACTGCTCGAGCTGCCTAGTATTCATCTTAGTTTTAGTAGTCAGGGCCTGGAACGAATCGACGACCATGATGTCGTTGTTCTCCATCTCCTTAGCGATCGTATCGATATCGGTAACGTTAGCGATCTTGACACCTTTGACATCGAGACGCTTACAAGTAAAGGCGAGTTGGAAACAGTTCTCCTCCCCGGACGCATACGATGTCTCATAACCAGCCTGTGAGAGGTGCTCAAGAAGCTGTAATGCAAAAGTGGTCTTCCCGCAACCTGCTTGGGCGGTCAGAGTTATCGCTGCGCCGGGAAGGAGACCTTCGCCGAAAAGCTTATCGAAGTCCTGTACTCCGGACTTCATACGGTTAAAGAATATGTCAGGGATCTCGATGTCCCTAACGGCGGTAAAGTCTGTCTGGTCAATTCCTAATTTCATCTGCATAACAATATTATAGTATAGTTCCTTCTAATTAGAGCCAATCCTGGCAACGTTTCTCTTCATGCTCCTTAAGAGCTTTCTCCAGCCGCTCTGCAATCTCAGGGTGTTCGGCTTTAGTCCACCCAACAAGAAAGCACATCTCATCTCTTAGTAGAGTAGCAGCTGAGCGCTCCTCTAGTAGTTTTTCAAAGTCTGTCTTCGGCATACTCTTATTATAGGCTAGTTCCTTTCTAGCTATATCCACCGTAGAGTGAGAGGTCTATATAAGTTCCTATTCTACGCCGTCCTGCCAGTCGTAATCGGGATATTCGATCGTTTCGACTTCGACGTTTAGTGTAGCAGGTACGTTTATAGTGATTGTATCTCCTATAGTGATCGTCTTAGTACCTGCTTTATTGTTCTTTATTTTGGCATCTGACCATTCTTTCCACGCTTTTTCCCATTCATTTGCTCTCTCTTTGTTTATTTCTTCGCTACTTTTCATGTATTCTTGTATTTCGGTTAAATCTTATATCTATATCTCTACTTATCTTATTTGTTTCTCAATGAGTTAGAGAGTAAATGAGCAGTTTAGTTTATTAGGTACATGCTCAGGTCCTTTTAGTTTTTTATTTGTTTTTGGAATTATTCCTATGTTTTTTCGTTCTTCTTCTGGGTCGACCACCAGTTTCTGAACTAAGAAAGAGGCTGTCTCAAACCTATCCGAGAATTAGCGGGCCTTTGCGCACTAGCAGGATTCGAACCTGCAACTCTCTCTTTCCTACAATAATTATACATTAGTTCCTTTTTTCTTAAACTCTTTCTTAAGCTTATCCATTACTTGTATTAGAGGTTTGATATATACTTTATCATCTCCCATATACTTTACTCCGTAATGTTTAAATGCTAACTCTAGATCTAATAGATAGAAGTATGCATCTTTGATATGTCCTCCTAGAGCTAATTGATCTGCTCTATTTATCTTATCTTTCTTCATCTAATAATAATAGAGCTATAAAGAATATTAATATAATTACCATTTAATCTGGTTGTTTGCTAAGTCTTACTGATGTCCAGATACCAAAGAAGATCATTAGTAATCCGAATAATCCGAGTACGATTTCATTTGCTGAGTTAGGATCTGCAAATGCTCCTAATATCATAGGCAGACATATACAGATAACGTTTATTGTTGCTAGTGTTTTATTAGTCATAATTTTACCATTTAATACGGCAGTTATACTGTGGGGTGCCCTCTCTACTTAATTGTCTTAATCTTTCTCTTCTTTTACGCTCATATTCAGCTTCTTTATGATACAGATTAGCATATGAACCTTCAGTTACTCTTTTAATAGTATTACTTCTAATTTGTTGTTTTGCTTTACTCATATCTTTATTATTGCGTTAGTAACCTGGCACGAAACCTACTTTGCTTTTCTAGGTTAATTCCTACCAACTTGTTAGAGGCTTCTGCTTCTGCAACGTTGGCGAGTCTCCGGCGTTACGTGCCTACCGGCTTATTGGTTACTAACTTCATTAATTATACTAGAGTTCCTTAGATAATAACGTCTTTCTTCTCACATTCTACTACTACCCTTTTCGGTTCATGTTGTAGAGTGCCCTCTTTATCTGATGGCTTATAAGATGTTACTTCGTAATGTGAATCTTTAATGAATACTGTATCTACTTCTTCTATATCCTTACCTGTTAATGCTTCTGCTATCTCTTTATCTGAGTTAAATGCTTGTTCTATTGACTGCTTTATCTCTCTTTTGATATTAGGGCTAACATATGAGATGTTTCGTATCTCAATGAATGTACGCAGAATAGCGAGTAATTCGGTATCTACCTTCTTCTCCTTTGTTACTTTCTCCGAGATAAACTTAGTTAACCGGGCGATTGCAGTTGGGTAGTCTATTGATATCTGTTTCTTTTCCATGACTTTCTAAGCTCTGACGTAAGGGCCGTGCTGCCTCAGCAGTAATAGGTGTTGGGTCCCGTCGGGCCACTTATCAGGTAATGTAGTAGTTTTCTTCTTTCTGACCTTCCATACTTCGAACTTCTGATGATCGATAGCTTTTCTGATCTTAGTCCTTGAGATAGACTTCTCTTTAGCGGTGAATGTTACGATCTGATTGCACTTCTTATCTTGTGCGAATGATACGTTGGTTGCTTTGAATGACTTCTTTAATGCCGAACTGACATAAGATTTGTCGAATGAACTTGCTGCTTTCTTACTTCATCCTCCTCCAGGCGCCGTCATTGTAACTGTATATACAGTATCTCCTTTAGCTACTACTGACATGGCTACTAGTAGAATTACTAGAACTAAGATTGTAGCTCCTACTCTTGTTAATATAGATGGATTTAATTTCATAGCTTTTTAAATTTATAAGAAGATGTCTACCGCGCCACGTAGATAAAGCGTATCACATTTTCAAGCTGTGAAGGCGCTGGCCAACTCGTAAGTTAATCTCGCCATCTTCTTGCTGGACTTCTCTGAGGGCTCCAGACTCAACCCACCTTTCTTCAATTATTTTACGACTTATTGAAAGGCTTAACCGTGTTTATACTCACTTGTCGTACAACTATTATACGTTAGTTCCCTCTTTTGCAACTTCATTTCTTTGTTTTCTCCTAAGTTCCGCTTTGTCTATCTCACTCTGCATGCACTTATTATGATGTTTACAAGTAACAGGGAACTTGCATTTACTCTCCGTACATTTCATTGTAAAGCTTATCAACTTCTTTAAGCTCTTGATCAACCCAATCATACTCTTCTTTAGTTATTATTGCATCTCTGTCAATTCCTAGCTGCTTCTCCAGCTCAGTAATCTTTTTCATCTTCTTCTCCCACTCAGTCCACCATTCTTCATCTGATTGATTCATTTCTCTCTCGTCCATTACTTGCTAAATGATACTCCTTTGTAACGTTTAGGTTCATATAAGAACGAATGATTAGTTTTATCAATCTTAGGAAGGTTATATATAACGCGTCCCTTTTCTTTTCCTATTCTCCCTCCGCAGTTTTTAACTACTCTAGCGATATGCCTATGCATTCTATCATTAAAAGCATTCCATCTCCAAGCCGCAGAGAACTTCTTATGATATAGATGATCTAAGTCAGCTTCAAACTTTTTATCAGTTTCAAGAAACTCTTTTACATCGGTAGAGTTAAATTTTCTATCATAGTTATTAGCAACTAAGTAGAGTACGGATTCAAGGTATTTATCGAATGTTTGCATATTATTATTATATTAAAGTTCCTATTTGAGAAGCCAACTGCTTGATTGAGTCTTTTCTCCTAAACCATCTACTAACTCTATACCTAATCTTTTACATACTCTAGCTTCTGGTATAGTATCATTGTTTTGATCTCCTCCATTCGCAAAAATTAGGGTATAATTTTTAGAATATAAATTAGAGATATGTTTGATTGTATCACATACTGATCTGTTCTTATCAATAGATATCACTACTTCATCTACTGCTTTGATATTGCTCACTATAGTAGCTCTCTCCTCCTCATCTTGAAATGACTTACTCCCCTTTAGCTCTCTTTGATAATCGTTATTAACTATGACAATAAGCTTATCTGCTAACGCTTTTGCTTGATTAAAATAATCAATATGCCCCTTATGAATAGGGTTAAAATATCCTGATACTATGATAGCTTTCATTCTTTTGATCTATTTGGATGACCAATTGTATAGTTTTGACCTGCTGGATGAACCTGCTTAGGACGACTAGCTTTTAGCCAGTATTTAGGTTCAATAGGTTCTTGTAAAACAATATCGATAATCTTATCAATAATTAAATCTCTAGCAACTCGTGAACCTAGATTAGCATCATCTAAATCCTCTAGCATTTTATGAAGTTTATCCCTTATCATCTACTTTAATAATGCTTTAATTGCTTTATCAACTTCTTGCTTCTTCTTCTCTTCAACTTTCTTATTAATTAAGTCAACAAACTCTTTCTCTGTGATGCAGCTAATCATCTTTCTTTTTCTATATTCTTCATGAACCTCAAGTGCTCTTTTATGATTGACTGGACCAATTTGACACAAAGGGTTAAACTCTGAATCAAATACTTCTACTATATATTGTTGTTCTTCTGGCATGCTTTAATTATGTTATAGTTCCTTCTTTTAAACTCTACAAACTTATTCTCTATTTCCTCCAGGACTTCTCCCACAGGATTAACAATCTTAATGATAATTGTCTTAAATTCATCAATAAGTTCGAACATAAAACTTCTCATGAACGCATATTCAAATTCTATAAACTCATTCTCAACTTCCTCTAGGACTTCTCCTATTGGATTTGCTATCTCTATGAGATCTAATTGTAATTCTTCTATCTGCTCTAACATATTATCCTATTGATCTGCTTACTCCTGCTACATTATCTACACTTCGTGAGAAGATATTGTCTTCTCCCTTATTCTCTCGGTCGTAATCTACCTTCTTCTGCCAGCCTATCGGAAGGCAAACCCACTTAACATTATCTACCTGGACAATATCTCCTACTGAAAGAGAACGAAGCTTCTTTGACCTATAATCAGTCGCGATAAAATAATCATAATCACCCTTAATAAACTCTAGAGGAGCATTGAACAACTCAAATGCTTTCTCGCAAATGACTTTCTCAGCTTCTCCTTCTTTATCTACATATGAATAAACTACTTTGTTTGGATCTCCTCCAAACCCTGCGTGAATAATATTAACTTTCGATGGCATACTATTATTATATCTAAGTTCCTATCTAGGAGAAGGAAACAAAATCTCCCACTCCTTCGGATATAGACCAGTCTTGATAAACTCTCGTTCATCAGCTGTGAGATATGGTAGAGCATTCTGAATATGCTCTCCTTTTTTCCAAGCTAAATAATCAGCTGGCTCCATGGTAATCTCCATGGTGTTGACCTTACCTGAGAGAGGTGAGGTTCTTTCTATTTCGTATTTTGGCATATCTTAATTATAGTATAGTTCCTATTTAACTCTGATTGTGTAACCATCACATCTAAAAACTTCTATTGTTTCTAGATTAGAATCATAAACGTTAATGGTATATTTACCATCTGGCTTTGAAGCAGTAAAATTTGATCTTTTAAAGTCCCTTTCAGGAATATGAATTGTTCTCCACATATTAATCCCACTCCTTTCTATCTCCATGAGCTTTTGCATCATCCCAACCCGCTTTATAAGCTTCAACCTCTTCAGGAGTCATGCTAGACTCATTAACTCTAGGAGAGTTTCCAGTATCTCCAATGAAATAGTGAGGATCAAAATCCCTACCGTAATAATAATCAGCGCTTCCGCGATCGAAAGGTCCTCCATGTCTTGTATATATCTTTTTCGGCATATCTTTATTATAGTATAGTTCCTACCAGTCAATTACTACTCTTCCCTTTTCAGTATCTTCTACCGACTTATTCTTAAACTCGTATTTCAATGCGCCGCTCATATAATCTACAGCGTCATCTAAACTTCTATAGAAGTTTCTTAAGCATGGATATCCATATCCATGATGCTCAACTACCCAACCAGATGGTCTCTCTGGATCTTTACTATTATATTTCTCTAATCTTAACATACTATTATTATATCTGAGTTCCTATTTGTGTACTATTGTGAAAGCGATTGAATGGTTTTTTCCAGGAGAAAGGAAATCTCCCCCGGGAACTACTTGAATATCAGCATCTGTAGCCTTTTTCTGAACTTTAGGCCCATCTACTAAAGCGGAAGTACCGTGTTTTCCGATAATAACTTCAGTATTATCATTAATAGTTCCTTCTGTCTCGTAAAATTTTATTGTATTTTTAAGCTCTCTTAAGTTCATACTATTATTATATCTGAGTTCCTTTGCGGCACGCTTTCTTAGATGCTCTTTTCTTTTTGTCAATGAATCTAACTGTAGGACAAGGCATTGCATGACGAACCATGTTACGCGCTTCTAGGGAATTTTTAGGTAATTTTGGCTTTCTCCTCTTCATAACTATATTTATTATAAAGGAGTTCCAAATAATTACTCAATTCTCCATACTTTTTTTGCTTTGAACGGACGTTCAACAAACAATATTCCAGCAACTAACTTGCTTAACTCTTTATCGTCTAAGCTTTCTAAGACATCTTTAAATACATCTATTTGATCTTTACTAAGAGGAGACTTTTCTTTGATGAGGTCCATTATCTTTATAATTTTTTCCTCCTTAGTCATACTAATATTTATTAATATCAGTTAGTAAAAATAACGAATAATAAGCCTAGAAATGAACAAAATCCTAGTATACCAGCAATTATCATTATTAGCTTAGCTCTCTTTATCTTAGAGTTATACTTATCTGGAAATTGTCTTTTAGTTGACTCTTGTAATGCCTTCTTTCTAAGATACTTATAATAACCACTTTTATTACCCATTTCGTTTCTTGTAAAAATTCTTAAATTGCATTTGTTTTATTTTATCATCCAATTGTTTTGGATTAAGAGTAATTGGATTCCAAATTGATTCAAATTCATCGCCAAATATGTAATCTTTATCTACATCTTCTATATCCTTAGCTAGATTAACTATTATGTGATATATTACTCTATCAGCGTCGTGTGATTTCAACGCTTTAAGCTCATCAATAATATCTTTCATACTTTCATGATCAGGTGCTTCACCTGTATCACCATACTCTGCAGCATCATCTGGTGGGTAGTTTATTACTGCTTTAAATTCATCAATGTAATGCTGGTACTCTGGAGGATAATCTGGCTCTTCTTCTCTTCTAGCTTGCTCTCTGGCATCATCATCTACAGGGTCGTAGTAAGGGTCTTTGAATCTTTCATCATCTTCTTTTTTCTTACCAGCTTTGGTAAGAGCTATAGCTACAGCTTGATCTTGTGGCTTTCCTTCTTTTCTAAGCTTACTAATATTTTTAGAGATAGTTTTATCTGATGATCCTTTTTTAAGCGGCATGCTATTATTTATGCTATTATCTCCTTAATTACACTAGCTCCTTCAACGCCTACAAGCTTTTCATCCAATCCATTATGAAAATAACTTAACTCATTAGGGTCTAAACCTAACTGATTAAGAATAGTAGCATGTAAGTTTTTTACTTGTAGTGGATTCTCAACTGCTTTACTTCCTAACTCATCTGTTTGCCCAACGCTAGTGCCTCCTTTTAATCCTCCTCCTGCCATCCACATAGTAAAGCCCATAGAGTTATGATCTCTTCCAGTACCTTTAGCATACTCAGCTGTAGGTTGTCTTCCAAACTCTCCACCCCATACTACGATAGTTTCATCTAATAGACCTCTTTGCTTAAGATCTTTTAATAAACCTGCAATAGGCTTATCTGTTCTTCCTGCATGATAATCATGATTCTTCTTTAAGTCTCCATGGGCATCCCAGTTAGCATCATTATGTGCTCCTCCTGAATAAACTTGAATAAATCTTACTCCTCTTTCTACTAATCGTCTAGAAAGAATAAGCTTACGAGCAAACTCTTCAGTCCTATCATCGTTTAATCCATATAGCTCTTTTATATGTTCAGGCTCTTTATCAACATCAATAGCTTCTGGTGCTTGTATCTGCATCTTATATGCTAACTCATAGCTACTAATTCTAGATGTTAAATCTGATTGATCTTCTCTACCTATTAAATGAATGTTATTAAGTTTATTAAGAGAGTCTATTATAGATCTTTGTTCAGCATATCCTATACCATTTTTGTTCTTTAGATTTAAAATAGGATCTCCTTGTGATCTGAATACTGTACCAGCATAGCTAGCTGGCATATACCCTGAGGTCCAATTCTTAGCTCCTGAAATAGGTCCTCCTGTTTTATCTAACATTACAACATAACCTGGTAAACTTTCATTGAATGAACCCAATCCATAATTTATCCAAGTACCTAAAGAAGGCTTACCACTAATCAGCGAACCACTATTCATCATAAGCATAGCTGAACCATGAATAGGAGATTCTGCTTCCATAGAATGAATAAAAGATATATCATCTGCCATGGAACCTATATGAGGAAATAGATCTGATATCATCTTACCACTTTGACCATATGGTTTGAAGCCCCATTTTGGACCTACTACCCTTCCTTGATTCTTTTTTCCTCCTCTTCCAAATGTTTTTACATCTATAGTTTTATCATTTAACTCATACAGCTTAGGTTTATAATCAAAGGTATCAACATGACTTGGACCTCCATACATGAAAAGAAAAATAACAGACTTAGCTTTTCCGGGTATCATTTGAGATTTAGGAGAAAGAGGATTAGCTAACGAGTCCTTAGCAAGCATTCCAGTAAGCGCTAAGGAAGGAAAAGCTCCTCCTATAGAGTGAAGAAAATCTCTTCTAGTCTGACCACAAAAAGTATTTTGTGGCTTCATCGCTTTCCTCCATGATATTCTGTAGCATGTCCTTCATTTAAAAGCATCTTATTTGCATTTTCTTTATCATCAGGGCTAACTAATTCTCCTAATAGTCTTCCAAACTTACCCTTCTTATCGATAGATGTTTTAATAATAAATTTATTGCCCCATGACTCTAATATTTCAATAAGTCTTGCCTTAGCAGCTAATCCTCTTTCTTTCTCTTCTAGATCTCTTGTTCTACATTCAGGGGTATTAATACCTTTTAATCTAACTCTTTCTTTGATGTGCATTTTAAAACCACAATCAATAGTTACATCTACAGTATCACCGTCTACCACTCTTCTCAACTCAGCAAAATATTCGTACATGAATATATTTATTTAGTAGAGCATGTAGGTCCATCTAATCCCATAGCAGGTATATTTATAATATAGCTTTCTAGTAGCTCTTTATTTAGAGCTCTGTTTTTAGCTTTATTAGTATAGCATGAAGTTAATGCTAACATCATTAGTAATAATAGTATGTATTTCATCTTAACGAAAATGTATTCTTCTTGGACGACCATATCTATAACGAATATAGTCAGGTCTTAAATCATAATAATAAACTCTAGCAGGAGCAGCTCTTACTTCTCTATAATAATAAGGTACATGACCGGTGCTTACACTCACGCTATCAATTGTACATGAGGACAAGCAAGTTAAAGAAATTAATATAAGTAATATTTTTTTCATTATGCAGCTATTTTGGTATTGTCTCCTATATTATTTAGGAGCTTTCTAATCGCTTTAGCTTCTATTTGACGGATTCGCTCTCTAGTTACTTTATAAGTATCGCCAACCTCTTCAAGAGTTCTCTTAACTCCATCATCCATTCCGAATCTCATCTTCAAAATATCTACTTCTCTTTCAGTTAGAGATCTAAGAGCTAAGCTTAAATTATCTCTTAACTCATCTAACTTAGTAGTATCATTCTCTACTCCATACTCCCTTTCATCCTCAATAAAATCAGCTATAGTAGTAGTACCATCACCTACAGGAGTTTCAAGAGATATAGGATGCATTGCTATCTTCAATATAGCCTTTACTCGAGTAGTAGGCATCTTAAGCTCATAAGCTATCTCTTCAGCAGAAGGCTCTTGACCTCCGGACTGCAATAACTGCCTCTGTACTTTAAAGATCTTATTGATAGTATCAATCATATGCATAGGTACTCTAATAGTTCTACCAGTCTCCCCTACGCATTTAATAATAGACTGCCTGATCCACCAAGTAGCATAAGTAGAGAACTTATAACCTCTCTTATACTCAAACTTTTCTACAGCTTTAAGTAATCCTAAATTACCTTCTTGAATAAGATCAAGAAGAGCTACCCCACGACTGGTATACTTCTTAGCAATAGATACAACTAAACGTAAGTTAGCTTTAACCATCTCACCTTTAGCAATCTCTAATTCTTTAAGAGTTTTAGTCATCAAAGTATTACCTTCAAAGCTTAAACGAATATAAAACTCACCCAAGATACTTTTCTTGAAACTAAAACGTTCAAAGAGCTTCTTAGCTTTAGCCTTAGTACATTTATTAGTAATTATCTCTTTGCGAGATACTTTAACTAAATGCTTTATCCCTTTCATATACTTGTCTCTAGAAGGGGTATCTACAACTTCATCAAGCCTCTTATCTCCATTTATAACGTCCTTGATATACTGATCAAAGAGTAAAAAGGTACGTTTACTATCTTTACAGAGTATATCAAAAGCATCCTTTTCAGCTTTTTCAATTCTCTTGAATATCGATACTTCTTGCTCTTTAGTTAGAAGTTCAGTCTGACCCATCTGTTTCATATATGCGCGAATAGGATCGTTAGCGCGTTCTTTAGTTTCTGGCATTATCTTATTATATTATAGTTCCTTTTAGTTATTAATATTACCACATAATATAGCTTCTAAATACCTTATGTTCAACTAAAGATTTACTTTTTTTTGGAACTAGTTCCTTTTTATAACTTCTTGAGTATTAACCTAAAACTGCTCTACAAACTCTTTAGTAATAACTCTCGCAACTCCCCATTCAAGAAAATTTACAATGGTGTAGTTATACATTAACCCCCCAGTACCATTTCTTATACTTAAACTATTCCACCTATTATTATCAAAATATTGTGTTGTGTAATTTAAGCCAAGGTCACTTATCCAATACGGAACAAAAACTATCATTTCAGGATCTTCAATTAATATAGAATTATCTAAAATGTACTTTAATGAAGTTCTTGGTATTGGGTTTATAGGGGTAGTCTTTTTACGTTGATCGATAAATCCAAATGGAGGCGCTTTAGTAAAAAGCCTAGGCATATTATGTTTATCTCTAGATTCAACTATAATAGCTGAAGAACTTATAACATCATCATGGTGTTCGTTATTTCCATCTCCTACCTTCTTCCAACCTGGAGTTAAAGGAGGAAAATCTTGCTTTTTAGCATAATAAAAAGCCTCCCATATGTCTTTATTTTGATTTTTAACCCAAAATAAATCTGCTGTGTTTTCATTTCCTCTTTTTATATTTGGTGACCGCTGTATTGTCTCTCCAAACGTAGTGGGGACCGGAGTACCTCTGCTGATTATACTGATAGGTTTATCTATCAAAACATTACTAGACCTATCATTTACATAACCCGGTAATACTAATCCCCATTCAAAAAAAGTTTTTGATTCATATATAAATCCCTCTTCTATCATGACTCCTGATACATCTGTATTACCCAATCCTACTGCTTTCCATCCCTTAGTAAGAGGTGGAAACGTACCTCCTCCTTCTGCATAAAATATTTGCATCCATTCCCCATCTTGCAACGTCCATATAATATCAGCTAGCTTATGATCATTAGCTGCTCTTATGTTTGGATTCTTTAGAGTAGTACCAAATATCTTTCCAACTGATCTAGCATTTGATCCATTAGGATTAACCGATGTATTAAGTCCTATGAGGTTGAAGGTTCTAGGTTTAATTTTAAGAACTTCGAAGCCTACTAAGTTTGATACTGTCTGTTCAGCTTGTAAGAAAGAAATCGATATTATTAATAATATGAACCTTAATAAGTTACGCAAAGGTTTCATATTAATATTTATAGCATTACATCTTTATTCAACTATAAAATATTCTGACCTATATTCGAAAGTAGATCCAACTATAGCTGTCCAAGTCTTACCAACTACCCCAATACCAATCCTATTAAGTCTTATTTCAAATAGCTTGGGTCTATTATCCTCACTCTTCCACCATGTATCATAAACAGTTTGAGGTTGAGTTGACCCTGCATATAATAACTCACCCCACGTTCCTCCATTCCAATCTTTAGACGTTACTCTTTCTTCATAACCCTTTCCATCTGACCCAGTATGACTAAAGAAGTTTCTCTCTACCATATCTTGTGAATGCTCTAGACAAACTCTGCTTAATAATTTATCTAACTGAAAGCACTCTAAACCGACCATCATTCTATTCTTGTTAATAATAGATACAAGATCTCTATATATATCCGGAGCCCAAGTTTGCTTAGCGTTAAACGATTCAGCATTAGCATAATCTTTAAACTGCTTATCAAAACTATCTATTCTACTTAGAGTTTGCTGTAAGTTTACTCCACCGGGTACTGATGTTATCATTCTTTCTAGAGTAGTTTTTTCAAAATCTTCTCCTCCATCGCACCATGACACTTCTTCTCTACATTCATTAACAGCATCACATATATCGTAAAGCATTTTTATATCATAGCTATCTTTTACATCTTCCCAGCTTTTAGCAGCTTGTTCAAATGAATTAATACAATCCTTAAATTCTTTCTCCATAGCTTCAAATGAACCCGATTGCTGAACTCTTCTCCAATCATTTTGAACCATCTCTTTTGCATTCAGTGAAGCTATAAACCATTGTCCGTATAGTCTATTAAACTTCTTAAACTTTGCTGGAGTTTCTAAATCACTATCTGGCTTTGAGGTTACTAGCTCATCAACCAAGCTAGTCAATTCTCCTAAATGATAATCTAATGCTTTACCTATAATCACCCTATAAAGACGTCTATCATCCGCTTTAAGATCACCATTTTTAAATTTATCTCTTACTGCTTTATAGCCCACTAACCTACTACTTTTAGTAGAAGATTTAAATAGATCTAGTAACTTATTTTGAACTGTAGGATTTTCTAAAGGGCTAGGAGATGCTTTAGTTTTCACTGTAAGGTGCATTTTTGGTTTTATAAGCATCCTTGAATGTGGAGGCGTATCAAAACGCTGTCCTTTTACATTGGTTGTTAAAATAACTAATAATATTGGAATGTATTTTTTCATAATTAAATTGGTAGGAACGGTGGGACTCGAACCCACACTGTACGGATTTTAAGTCCGTTGTCTCTGCCGTTGGACTACGCTCCCTAATCCGGATAAGGTATCTGTGCTGTCCCACCATCTACTTCATCAGGGAAAGGTACGTAGTATCTTGGATCTTCGTGTTTACCACAAAGCTGTAATCTTTTCTTTCTAGCGTTCATTTCATTATCAAACACTTCGTCAACTATATTAGACGGCTTAAGACCTTTTACTATTGTTATAGCCTCTTCAATTTTATCAATTTTGTATTGATTTTTAAGTTTACTATTAAGGCTATCGTTCATAATTATAAACGCTTCCGCTAAGTCTACTACTGTTTGTATTGCTTCGTCTGTATTCATTTTAAATTTTTGGTGCGCCCGCTGGGATTTGAACCCAGGACCTATCGATTATGAGTCGAGTGCTCTTACCACTGAGCTACAAGCGCTAGTCAATTGCTGGGTTACTTTTTGCAACTATTGAACCAGTAGACAAATTAAATGCTACTAGATCATCATGATGCATAGAGTATTCTTTAATATAAGCTAGCGCTTGATCAAGAGTTTCTGTTAACTCTAGTCGTTCGTTTGCATGATCGTTAATAATACGAACCTCAAAACCATCTAGAGCTTTTTCTTTAAGCACTTCTACTGTTGATGGTTCACTATTCTTATTAACTAGTACAGTATACTGCACGTAAAAAATTGTTAAAATAAAGCAAATAAAAATTCTAAGTTCAAAGTATTTGTCCTGTTTCATATTATGATTATATTATAGTTCCTATTTTGCAAAAATCTATGGAATAAGAGCTATATTAAATAAATATTTCTATGAGTGAATTCGATAAAACTGCAAATGAGATCTTAAAGAGATTGAATGAAAATTATATTAACAGCGCTGATGACGCTATTCAACATCAATGAGCTAAAACTATTGCGCATCCAGGTCTGGGTGAAGAAGATGAAGAGTTTGTTGTAGTTGATCATAGCTTAACTGCTGATGGTGTTGTAGAAGAGTATTATGTAGATTACAAAGATGAGTTAATCTCTGTTCCGGCTGATGAAGCTAAGGTAATTAAAGAAGCAAAACATAAGCCAGGGGATGAAGAGCATGAGGATGAAAAAGAGGATGAAGAGAAAAAGAAAGATAAGGAGGAAGAAGAAGAGCTCAATTCAATTCGCGAAGCTTATGGACTTCAGCCAAAGAAAAAAGGTCCTCATGGTGAGAAGCCTAAACTGAATTGCAGATCAGTTCATAGCTTATAATATTAACTTAACATAGAAATAAAAAAGCCTCCTTTCGGAGGCTTTTTTTATGAGCAGATATTTCTACTAAAGTTTTTTAGCGCCGATCGAGCACCATTCGGAGTAAAGTACTTCTTATTCTCGTTCCAACTCTCCGCAGAAAGTATTTCAATCTCGGCACCAGCCTTATGACTATATACCATTCTACCTTTCGGTCGAGGGACATCAGCGCCCGAATGCGCGCAAACCGAGCAGTTTTTAAATCCGTATTCGAGTCTAGCTTCTTCAATTTCTCTTCCACAACCACAAATATTATTTTCGTTTACCATGCTGCATATATTGATTGAGGACTATTCTCAAAGTCCTTGCGTTCTTTCTCTTTCATTTCGTAATACGTAACCATCATTTCTTCCTCTCGGATCTGATCCTCTTTAAAGTCTCTCATCTCTCCGAAAGTTAGACCATGCTGCTTAGCGTACTCTTTATCACTATCAGTAAGTTCTATCGTCATACTATTATTATAGTATAGTTCCCTTTTTATTCTACGAGTTAAATTTAGCGTACCAATCCATGATTTCATAGTGAAAATCTTTTTCTGAAATACTATCCGATACTTCAATAAACCATTCAGGTTCACCAGAAGCAGGTTTTTCAAAAACATTAATTTTATTCACTATAGGATCGTGACGAAAAATATATTTTCCAATTTGACCTTCCATTATATTAAACTTAGTTCTTCAGTTACTAATTTAGTTAAGTATAAGTGGCAGAATATATCCAGCTCTTCAGATATATTCTCTCCAACAATTTTTTTATCAACATAATAAACCTGCATTTCTGTTATAAGAGGAATAGATTTTTTATATTCATAATAAGAGTGAACTAATATCCCGGGTCCTAGTTCGGACTCCGGGATATAAGTTCTGTGAATATTTATCCCGCCCACTGAATTACTGGCTCTTTTAGAACTCTAAGAGCTTTGGTTGAAAGAGTATTACCCATAAGAGATCTTACGAGCTTCTCCGGTGATTGCTTTCTACTATGAGTTTCAAATTCCGTGAAAGCATTTAGAGCGTCCCAACGTGACTCTCCAACATTACCCCGCCCACTCTCGTAAAGCTCAACGATCTTCTCTCGCTGATTAATCCTACGTGTAGACTCTTCTTTTTCAACCGGAATAAGCTTTTGAGTAAGCTTAGCCATTTGATCTCTAGAAAATTTATTACTCTTAAGAAATTCAATAGTATCATTGAACCCGGTAAAGTCTTCAATATTACGAACAATACGCTTTACCATACCTTCTACATTAGCATCAAAAGTATCAGAGTGACGAAGATTATCCCCGCGCCTCTTTTCGATAAGATGAAGAGCGTTATCGCATGCAATCCTATTTGTAGAAGGAGCGCATTTATTTGAGCTTATTCCTGTATTATCAATAACAGTATAGAAGTAACCATCAACCTTATCTCCATCAACATCAATAGGCTCACCGAGTTTAGATCTAACTACTACTCGTTTACCGTCGCCTGCTATGGTATATCCATCATGCTGAATATCTCCTACCCTATCACTAGCAGTATTAAGAATATCAAACATTTCATCCATTTGAATAGGACGATACTTTCTACCGCAACTTCCGAGGTGTTCGCCAGTATCAGAGCGTTCGAGAGCGAATACTCCATTATGTTGACCGCGATCATTCATGAGCGGTACTTTTTCTACCTCAAAACGAGGTACATCTTCTAGTGTTTCTATTTCAGTTAAGAATCCCATTTTTTTATTTTATTAAGTTTACTCTCTTATTTTAACCTAGTTCCTTTAGATTAAATCTTTCAAATTTTTCTTCAGCTCTTTTAAAACTATCATATATTCGAATAACTTCAGTAGTTAACTTCTCTTGCTTTCTAGCGTCTCTTTCTTCTTCAGAGTTATAGTAAGCATTATATGATGAGAATTTAGCTAAAGCATGAAATCTAAATACGTTTTCTTGAAAACCATGCCTTAACTCATGAAGTATAGTACTAAATACATACCTTCTATCACCTTCAGTATCTAATCTCATAGTAAAATGACTTCTACCTTTAGTACATTCCATAGTAGATTGTTCTTTAACGTTGCTTTTCCATATCTTACATTTGATATTAAGCTTTCGATCAAAACCTTTTTCAAAAATGCTCGTACATATTTTACTAAGCAAGTTATAATCAATATTAGTTTCTTTAGTTATTCTTTTAGTTGGTAAAAACTTTATCATCCTACTCTTTTTATTACTGGTTCGTTAACTCCTTCAGAAAGAAGCTTATCTCTAACCTTAACTGCATCTTTATAATTATCAATACGTTCCTTATGAAAACGGAGAATTCCAGAATCGCTATCACGATACTCAATTATAAATTTTCCGTATTCAAAGGGCTTTATGGGCGGTCTGCGCCGTTTCATAACATTATTATATGGGAGTTCCTTCCTTTTTCCACTAAATATTATTGTGTTAGAACTTAAAATATTAGAATATAGCAAAGAGAAACAAGCGAGATTGTTGGAACCTGCAAAAAGAGCTCATAAGAAACCTGATATAGGAGTAGAGATTAATAATAAGTCTGCTTATTATGTTATCAGGGACTGTGCAATGATTACCGAAAAGTATCTTGTTTTGCATATATGGGATAAGTATGAAGATCCTTTTAAATCTTTGAAGGGTAAGTTTACTAAAGATGACGTTACAGACTTTTTAAAGAGAGCTAAATCAGATACTACTACAAATCAGATCAAGGGTGTAATTATTTCAGCAATGCGAGATAAGTTTGATACTACAGTTACAACATCATCATCATTTGACTACAGTGTAGAAGAAGACGATATATATGGTTACTATGGAGAGGCGGAGCAAACAAACGATGATTTCGTTGAGCAGGAAATGACTGAAGAGGAAATGTTTATTAAATTCTTCTCAGTAGAATAATTATTCGTCTGCTAGAATATCAGCTGAAACGGTCTCAGTCTCTTGCGGAGGAGCTTCTTGTTGTTGCTGTGGCTGTGGCTGTAAAGCTACAAAAGCTTGAATAGCACTTGGTAAATTAGGAGTTATACCATTGATACCCGCGGCTTTAATACCGGTATCGATTAATGCAGCTAAAACGTTAAATTGCTCTTGAGTTAATGGTGATTCATTCATATCTTATATTAATTTATTTATATTAGTAATATATGTATTCAACTTTTATTCATCTCTGATATATACTTTTCAACATAATATTTTACTGTAGAAGATAAATTAAACTTCTTTTGCTTTTTAACTGCTTTAAGGTTATGCTCAGTCGAAAGTTGATACTTAAAATCATGACCTTTTCTATCAGGTACAAGCTCAATATAGTCACTCTTCTTTCTTTTGAACTTTGGAGCTTGAAGCTCAAGTTCTTTAATAACTTTTTTTATTAGATCCAGATTATTACAAACTAAGTTACCCGGTATATTATATACCTTAGCAGCACCCTCTTTAGTAAGTACTTCAATTATAGCTTTAGCATGATCTTCAGCATGTATCCATTCACGTATATTTTTACCTGTACCATAAACAGGTACTTTATTACCTTGCATAACTGATCTTATAATAGTAGGAATAAGTTTTTCGTCATGCTGTCTAGCTCCATAATTATTAGCACATCTAGTTATTGTAGCATTAATACCAAACGTTTCAATGTAAGATTGTACTAAAAGGTCAGAACCAGCTTTAGTAGCAGAGTAAGGTGATCTTGGAGCAATAGGACTGTCTTCTGTAAATGGAGGATCTTTCTCTCCTAGATGACCATAGACTTCATCTGTAGATACATGAACCATTCTAGCAGCATGCTTTCTAACTAACTCTAATACTTTAGCTGTACCTACAAGATTACTATTTACAAATGATAGAGGATTATCGATAGAGCGATCAACGTGTGACTCAGCAGCTAAATGAATAACATAATCAACTTGCTTATCAATAAACTCTAGCGGGTTGGCCATATTAAGCCTCCAATGCTCATCGTTAGATATATCAATAAAATGATTCTCTAATCTTTTATCTCCTACAATATTTTCTTCAGATGAACCTACTCCTAGCTTATCGATATTATATATATAAACATCTTTCTCTTTTAGAAGCTCTTTAATTACATACGAGCCAATAAAGCCGCATCCTCCAGTTACTACATAGGTACTCATTTCTTTTTAATTATATCAGGATTCTGTTTAAATGTTTGTAAAGTAATTAGATCTTTTATTCTTGTTGTTGACCATTCATGTGAACGCGTAGTATAAATTACTTTAGGGGGTAAATCATCTCCTGTAAATGGTTTACCGATATAATCCTCTCCTAATATTCTTATATCTGGTTTAAAGAATTTTATAAGATCGTATAACTCTTCTTCAGTTTGATACATATAAACCTCATCAATATACTGAATAGCCATTAATGTCTTATATCTCTCGTAATAAGGTATAACAGGCTTATATTTTGTATAACGAGTAGCAGAAGGATCTTTTTGCAAGAAGACTAAAAATCTATCACAATGTCTCTTAGCTTCTTCAAAAGTATATATGTATCCAGGGTGTAGCAAATCAAAACTACCAGCAGTAAACCCTATAACTTCTTTATTCATCCAATATTATATTATTCAAAGCTGAATGAATAGCAAGCTCTTCATTCATAATATCAAACTCATATTTGTCTTTAAGCTTATCTACAGACAATACACAATTAGATCTATTTGCTATACAATTAAGCTCTTCAAACTGAACCCAACTCCAATTAGGATTAGAGACTTTATACTCTTCCATTATCTTAGTAACGTCAGAAGTTGAAAGCGGATTAGGTTGCACAAAGTTAAGTATATCTCTCTTTTTAGTTTCAATATTCTCTTGTATTATTTTCTCTACAAAATCTAAAAGCTGTGGAATATATGTCTTAGAGTTTTTTAGATTGATAAGATTATTATACTTCTTAATTTTTGTAAGATACGATCTATCATGAAGTCTATCACAGAAGGGCATTCTTACTCTAAGTATAAGACCATGATCACATCCTAATTCAAATGCATGCTTACTTTTAGAATACGTTGAAGATTCTTCATCAAAAAAGCCAAAGTTAGGAGTATCTTCTTCTGTAAACTCCTTTACATAGTTTGTGTAGATACAACCAGAAGAGATATGAATATAGTTTATATCAAATGATTGACATATAGCGCTTAACTTAAGAGGCGCAAATGTATTCAGCTCATAGCATAACTCAGGTTTGAGCTCTCCTTCATCTACATTAGGTCGTCCAGTAAAACCAAAGCAGTTTATAACGTAATCAAACTTTTCTCTTTTAAACCATTTTATAAGCTCTGCTGAATTAGTATAGTCTAAGAACTCTCTCCTTACAATAGATACATCTACATCTAGTTTTTTAATTTTACCATAAAGATAAGAACCAACATAACCGTGACCTAAAATAAGTATTTTTCGCATATTCTATAATTATATGCTGCATAGTAGTATTTTCAACTTAATATCTTATCTCTAATTAATTCTAAATTTATCTCCCCTTCTTCTAGACTATCAGATATTTGTTGACTTAATTCGTTACCCAATTGACTGAGCTCATAATCTTCAGTACCATCTAAAACTTCAGTTAGTTTATCTAGTGCATTATATAATTCTTCTACTTCTGCATCAAATTTTTTAAGAATTGAACTTTGCTTCATATATATTCTATTTATTTTAATAAATATAATTAATGTCATTCCTAGAAGAAGTAAACTTGATTTTAGAAAAAGTTGGTCCATACAAACCCATTAACTTACCCTATAAATTAAATGCACTAGAGCCTGTAGTAAATAAACAAACTACAGACTTTCATTTCAATAAGCATTATAAAGGATATGTAAAGAAGCTTAATGCTGCTATGGGAGGAAGAAGAAAAATACCTCTTGTAGAGTTAGTTAAAAATATTGACAGCTATAATGATAAGGTGAGAGATAACGCTGGAGGTGCTTACAATCATCAATTATTTTTTAACATGATGAAGCCCGGGGGTAGTGACTTTAGCGGAGAGATTGCCGATAGGATTAAAAAACGCTTTGGTACTTACGCTAAATTCAAGAAAGAGTTTGTTGATAATGCAGCAAGTCAATTCGGATCAGGCTGGGGTTGGTTAGTAGAAAAAGATGGAAAATTAGATTTAGCTAAGACACCTAATCAAGATAATCCTTTAATGCATAATATGGGTAAGCCAATTTTAGGAGTTGATGTATGGGAGCATAGTTATTATCTAATGTATGGCCCTGATAGAAAGGAATGGTTAACTAAGTTTTTCGAGGTTGTTAACTGGGACTTTTGCTCTGCTCTTTTGCATACTAGCTAATATAGCTTCTACTTCAGCTTTCATATAGTTTACATGATACGTTAGAAATCTATCATCTTTAAGATAATATATAACACACTTTCTACACCTCTTACTTGTCATTCTTTCATACAAGTATGCATACAAAGATAATTGAAGCCCATATAAATTAAACTCACAGTTATGTAAATGACTTACAGGATCTTTAAGTCTTTCAGAATAAGATGAGCTAAATCTAAATCGCTTATTAGTCTTAAAATCACCAATAGTAAATTCATTCTTATGCTCGTAAATTAAGTCGGCAGTACCAGCGATCTTAAACTCTTCATCGTAAAGAAGATTCTCACATAGTACGTTCTTAAAAGAATCAATAGTACGTTCAGCTGCTTTATCATATGATTTGCACAACCAACCATAATTATCTTCTACATCACCAAAGCTAATATAATCTTCTAATACTTTATGAATATTAGTACCTCTTGTACAAGCTCTAACTTTTTCTTTCTCCCACATTTCTAGAACCAGCTCTTGAGAGATACCTTCACGGTCTGCTACTCTCTTAGAGTGACCATCTCTATCAAACGGTTGCTTATATTTACCTATTAGAGTAGTAACAGAAATAAACTTCTCATCCGTATCAGTATGAGTATAGGTATGCGATGCTTCATCAAACTTTATCTTCACTATCTTTTATTATAGTTACATAAAATAAAAATCAATATAATTTTAACAACTCTCTAGAACAACGTAGTTTTTTTAATAAATATATAAAATGGAACCGGAAAAATCCCTACTCAAAGAGTTTCTAAACGGTGGATGGGTCGTACCTTTGATTGGGGCCGGCGCAATGCTTGCTCGTCTACTGTCAGGGGAAAATAATTACACTTGGTGGCAACAACTTAAGAAGATATTAACAGCAGGTCTTTCAGCTGGTATAGCGTGGTTCATATTAGAACAAACTGAAATATCTTCTTTGTATAAAGCTGTTACATATGGTATTATAGGAGTTATATCCCCTGAAGTCATCGCAGGAATAGTTAAACTAGGTAAAAAATTTGCTGATAATCCAGAAAAGATTATTAAAAAATAATGAAACCTAGATACCTCGTATATATATTAGCTGCTATTATTATAGCTTTTGTTATAAGAGGTTATTTTTGTATAGATATGATAGATACTTATCTCGGAGCAATTGATGACCAAAATATTTCAGTAAAGGATGGTAATTTATACCATGGAGTTTGTAATAATGTAGAAGGGTTTAAAAATCATCTCATGTTTTCAGGAGTCTTAGCAATAGTTATTGCTGTTTGTTGCAGGTTAAAAGCACCAAAGTAAATAAATATACATATGGGAAAGAAGATATCCGAACTTACTATCGCTAGTACCCCTTATGAGGGCGAAGAGCTGTTCGCTATGGTAGAAGATAGTGCTACAGTAGCTGCTCCTATTAGCTCATTTCAATCATTTTTATCAGGTCAAGATCATTTAGCATCACCACATAAGAACAATCATTTCGTATGTAGTCAAACTGTAGCAGGTACCATAAGTGGTCAGCAGTTAAACATTGGTATACAAAATAATGCCTCTTTAGGTACTCAAGCTTCTATTGCGGGGGGTTCTCTTAACGATGCTGGTACAAACCATTCCTTTATAGGAGGGGGGTGCTGTAATGAAGTTGATGGTAACTGTGGTGTAGTAGTTGGTGGATGTGAGAATAGTACTGGTACAGGTTATAATGCATTTATAGGAGGAGGGTGTTGTAACTGCGCTAACTCAGCTGGCGTTGTAGTAGTTGGCGGAGAATGTAATTGTGTTACTGGATCGAATTCGTTTATTGGTGCAGGATACTTAAATTTAATGCCCTTGGGTACTACCCATCATTCAGTTATTGTAGGGGGAAGATATAATTGTACAGGAAAGGCTGTCACTTTTATAGGAGGCGGTCAGTCTAATTGTATTTGTGATAATGGCGGTTTTGGTACAATAGTTGGCGGGACATGTAATAGAGTATGTAACTCCCGCGGTTTTATTGGTAACGGTGATAATAATGTAAATGATGGTTGTTATGCTGCAATCACTAACGGCCATCAACTTTCATCTACAGGTCACTGTTCATTTATGGGATCTGGGGGCTGTAATAGTATTACCGGTGATAGTAGCTCTATTGTTGGTGGTACAACTAATGTTGCTGTTGGTAGTGGTGCATTTGTAGGCGGGGGTACTTCTAACTGTGCATGTGGTAAAGAATCATTTGTAGGTAGTGGGTGTAGCAATACAGTTAGTTCAACTTGTTCTGTTATAGTAGGAGGTGAGAATAGTGGTATTGATTCAACAGCCTATAGCTTTATAGGTGGAGGAAAGGAAAATTGTATATCTGAAGGAAATTTTACAACTATAGGAGGAGGGTGTAGCCATACAGTTAGTTCTACAGGTGGCACTGTTGCAGGAGGAATAAATAATACAGTAAGACCTAGCTCAGGTTGTGGATTTGTAGGTGGTGGAAAAGATAATAAAGTTTGTTCCACTATCGCAACAATTGGAGGTGGTTTAGGTAACTGCATATCCTCCACAAAAAGTACTATAGGAGGCGGAGCATTAAATTGTATCTGTACTTCTTCTACCGCTGCCACAATAGCAGGGGGATGTAAAGTTTGCGCGAATGGTAATATGACTTCTGTTGGAGGTGGATATTGTAACTGCGCTGGAGGAGCTTATTCGACTGTAGCCGGGGGTTGTGGTAATTCGACTGTCGATGGGCATGCTACTGTTGCTGGAGGGTGTAAAAACTCTGGATGTAATTCTGGTATGTTTATAGGTGGTGGTTTTTGTAATACAATTAATGCAACTGGTTCACATCAAGTTGTTACTGGTGGTTATTGCAATACTTTAACTAGTAGTGCTAGTGCTTCTGTAATAGTTGGAGGTGTTCATAACTATTCTAAAATAGATGCAACGTTTATAGGAGCAGGGAGTAATAACTGTATTAAAGATGCTTCTCCATCAGCTGTTATAGTTGGAGGTACAAATAATACTATTGAAAATAGTGACTATGCAACGGTAGTAGGAGGTTTTAAAGCAACAGTTTGTA
>Ga0209645_1000312_pt1 | contig 25930 bp, 29 predicted proteins | sample ETNvirenome_6_30_FD_184070 | JGI IMG/M metagenome (GOLD analysis project Ga0209645, IMG submission 184070) | Marine viral communities from the Pacific Ocean - ETNP_6_30 (SPAdes) (version 2) | ecosystem: Environmental > Aquatic > Marine > Oceanic | place: Pacific Ocean | collected 2013-06-19
ATCAGGGACAATATAATAATTAGGTTTAATCTTCTCACACCAAATAGCGTATTTGTCAGCATCAAACGCTTCTTTTAGTTCAAAGATAGAATTATCTAATAGAATTTCTCCATTAGGTACCTTAGCTCTAAATTTTTCTAAAAACCATTCTTTATATTCTTCTTGCTCTTCCATTAAATGAACCAAGCAATATTGATAATCATTATACTCTACTGACTCTGGTAGTAGAGCTATAGGAGATTCGTGAGACACCTTAATCGTCATACAAGTATTATAGCGTCTCCACAATAAAGATCAAGTAATAAATAATTATATGGCTTTTAGCTTTAACACATTTGTAGAAGATCAAGAGCAAGCGGCGAAAGATGTTATACGAGCTGTAACTCCTACACAAGTAAATCAGCTAGCAGAAGCATATAAAGAAGGTTTAAACGCTAGCCCGAAAGAAGTTATTAATGAGACTATTGAACAGTTTACTGGGGTTGACTTAAGTCAAACAGCAGGTATTGATGGTGTTGGTCAGAAATTAACTGAGTTTGTTAAGAGTCAAGCTGCAGATTTAACCAAACAACTTGAAGCACAATTACTCGGTTGTATAAATATGCATATTAGGGACTTAATGAATAAAGTTCCAGCTATAGATTTTATTATTAATTTTGAAGATAGAATCAATAATATATTAGGTAATTTTAGAAACAAGCTAGAAAGAAAGATAGATTCAGAATTAAGAAAAGTCGCCTATCAAAAACTAAAAATTCAACAAACTACATTATTCAAGCAACGAATTTCAGCAAAAATTAAAAATATATGTCCTGGAGCTACTCCAGCAAGTACAGCGGAAGTTGAAGCGTTCAATAGTAAAGTAAAAGACCTATTTAATAAACGTAAAGAAGGTACCGCAACTGCTGAAGATGGCTTAACACTAGTACCTGAATCAATAACAAAGACCGCGGAACAAGTACGAGCAGTTCCTAGTAAGATGCGAGAGTTAAGCGAGAAGTTCAAAAAAGAACATCGCGAGAGTGATAGAAAAGTAAAAGAGACAGCAGTTACTGAAGCTAAAAAAGTACAAGAGGATATAGAGAAAGAAATTGAAGAACAGCTAAATAATACTAAAGCAGACGATATTGTTATTGAAGATCTTATTACGAGTAATATTGCCTAATGAGTATATATGTAAATAAAAATCCCGATACTAGTAATACTAAAAAATATTTTGGTAATTATCTAGGTATAGTTATACAGAACAACGATCCAGAAAAAGCTGGTAAAGTTAAAATTTGGATACCTCATATTTCTCCTACGATATATAAAAACTGGGATGAAAAAAATGAAGACAAAGCTTTTAAGTTTATAGGTAAAAATATTGAAAGTGATCTAACTGATATTGTTGAGGACTTAAAGAAAGTTTTACCGTGGGCTGATAGTGCAGCTCCTATAGTTGGTAGTGTAGCTCCTGGTAGGTACAATGCGTTTGACCAAAACGCAACAATATCTGATTCTAATAAACCTAATTCGTTATACCCAAATGATGACGTAAAGTCAAAGTATAATTTAAATGACGATAACATAGGAGAAAAACCAGCTAGAAAATACGAGATACAAGAGTTAAAGGTTAATGACGCTTTTGCTGATAAAGATAGAGTACCATTTAATAATCTTAATAAACATTCTCATAGTTACGTACCATCATCTTACTCAAATAGCGCTAAAGGTAGTTTTAGTATACCTAATGTGGGTGCTCATGTATGGGTATTTTTTGTCGAGGGAGACCCTAATAACCCGGTATATTTTGCTACTACTCATGGAGACTCAGAGTGGAAGTCTATTTATGATAATTATGATTCAGATGGTGTGGATTATCCAGGAGCATTTGAAAACTCTTCTAAAGATTTAGATCCTAATTATAATCATAATACTGAAACATATAGAAACAAATATGTTATAAATCAAAAAGGAGGTACAATAGAAATAGTTAGTACCGATAATAGAGAGATTTTAAAACTTACTCATTATTCTGGTTCTTTTAAAGAGTTTAATAATGAAGTAAATATAGAGTTTGCAACTAATAATAATCAAAAACTCGTACAAGGAGATGAGTTCTTTACTGTAGATGGTACTAAAAATGACTATGTAGGTAAAGACTATGATCAAATAATTATTGGAGATTATTATAAGAAAATAGGTTTACAGTATAGAGAGGATCAAAAAGACTGGAGAGACTTATTAGAAGCAATAGCTGACGCAAAACAATTATTCGAACTACGTAGAGCAGAGGCAATTGCTGACCCAAATGATTTTATTAAAAAGACATCTGCTGCTCAGAGTAGAGTTGGTTCGTTTGCAGAGTGTCCTTTATGCACAAGACCTAGCGCGGCTCAAAATATATGGAATAACATTTATTCATTTACATCTGTTAATCCTAATTTTGATTATAAATATGGTATTAATACGTTCAATCACTCTACTGAGGTTACATCTACCAACTCTGATACCTACAGTAAATTGTTTATACCTACAGGTGCTGGTAATTTCTTAGGTGATGGATGCCCGGTGTGTGGGGGTACAGGTTTGAGTCCTTCTAGTAGAGATGGAGACTGGGAAACTGAAGATAAAGATAATCTTATAATTACTTCTCTCAAAGCTCGAATTGAAGATATAATTAATGCGGAAAAAAGATTAGGAATGGGCGGTAGTGAGATTGTTAATATAAGTAAACACAAAATAGAGAACATCGGTTTAATGTATAACGATTTCCCATCTATTAGAATAGATGAAGTTGGGAAAATTGAAAACAGTGAAGTAAAAGTATTATCAAAAGGTGTAGTTACTTCTAAAGAAGCCTCTGCGTTATTAGAGTATGTACATGTAGATGATTTTCCAGGTGGTGATTATACTCAAACTATAGGTAATAAGTGGAATGTTCTTGTAGGTAGTGGAGGTGTAAGTATAAAATCTACAGGTGGTTTAGATATTGGTGGTACAATAACTAACATTGCTGGTCAACAGATTAATATTGGCTCTGAGTATGAGACTAATATATCTTCAAAACGCGTTAGTATTGAAGCAGAATTATTAACTCTAAGAAATAAAAACAATAGACAAGTTCTCGTTGATGGTAATTTAGGTATTAATCAAAATGTTGTTGTAGGTGGTAGTATGCATGTAGAAGGAGAGTTAAGTGTACATCATATAACTGCTCCTGTTGAAATACAAGAAACTGAGCCTGTAATAGTATATTCTGAATTAGTTACTGGTAAAAAATTTAAGTTAAAACTTGTTACAATTCCTGGTGATCGTTGGAATGAAGGAGAAACTGGTTTAGTAGAAGTTGTGGCGTATGATGATACTAATATTATTAAAGCTCACGCGCATACCCATCCATTCAAGAATGTACCTCTTAAGTTAATGGAGTCAAAAGACGATGTAAGAAAGGTAGCGAAGAGAACAACTGATAAAGAAATAAGGACATCAGCCATTCCGGTAATACACGAAAAGAAAACTGCTGAGACAGGTCCCAGCAGTTAGCGCTACGTTGTTAATTATTTCAATTAACCAACTTGTACATTAATAACCTTTGCCTCTTTACGAGGTTTTCTTGGAATATCAATGTTTAATACACCATCAGTGATTTTCGCTGTTAACTCTGAACAATTCATATCATTGCCCGGGACAAACGAACGAGTATAAGACTCTTCCTTTGATCCAGTTTTGGTAGTAATCTTTCTCTTCGCACTCACATAGATGTGATGCGATTCCTCAGAAAAGGTAACCTTAAGGTCTTCCTTTTTTACACCAGGTAGGTCAATTTCAATGTGCTGTCCTGCTTCACTCTCACTAAATCTAATGTTATCATTAGAGAAAGATGCTGGAGGAGCAAAGTTTCCATCGAAAAACGTATTGAACAAGTCAATTGCTGGGCTAACCGCCCCCTGTTTTGGGTATGTTAAGTAATTAAATAAGTTAGACATAACGTAATTATTTATAGTATATGTCTATAGAAAGGCAAGATTAAAGTGATCTCTCGATTTTACGACCTGTGCGGATATTTTGAATAATAGATTTTTTTAGAATTCCTATTGTTACAGTGATAGTAACAGTGTCTCCAGATATTACAGGATGTCCTTCTATTTTCCCTGGAAACCTATATGTTTTGATAATACTTCCTTTAGTAGTATTTCTCACATCGAGTTTTACAGAGCTACCTTGTTGAGTTGTAACAGCGTAAAATGTCTCGTTTTTATTCATTATAATTATTTATTAAACAGCTTTATTAATGTGCCCTTATTATTAAATATTTTATATGGCAGAGGTAAAAAAGGCTAGATTATTTTTACGTCGAGGTCTAGACACTGATAGACTATTAACTGTTTTATGTGAAGGTGAGCTCGGCTACTCTACAGACGCGTTTCGTGTTGTCGTAGGAGACGGTACAACGCTTGGTGGTAAAAATATTGATTCAAAAGTATTTGTTAAGACAACAGCTAATTACGATACCACATTGTTATCCGCGGCATCAGCTGCTGGATATGCTATGCTTGGAGATTTAGCCGCATTCCCGTCTAATGTATATAATAATGCTGCTGGTGTTGCAAATACTATAGATTCTACTCATGCCCTTACAGTAAAAATGCTCACCGGTTCAGATAACTCGGCTGCTGCGAGTTGGGTTAATATAAATGACAATATTCCTTTCGGTAATATTTCTGTTAGCGCTGATGATATAACAGGGGATTATCTTTCTGGTGGTACTATATCAGGACCCATAAGTGTTATAGGCTCATCTACTACTTTATCTGGTGGAGATGTTATTATAGGTGGTAATGGTTCTGCTGAAACATTATATTTATCTGCTGTTGCGTTGAGTGCCGAGGGAGGAGCTGTCCCATCGAACAATATATATCCTCTTGGTATAACAAACTCCGGGGCAGTTACTGCTCTTACGGGTGTAGAGAGTTTCACTAATAGAGCTATTGAGCATAGAACATATTATATGTATACCTCCACCCCTGATGGTGCAACATATTCTGCCAATGGTATAGATAATGTCGCCGGAGCCACAGTTTCACCGCAGAACGCTGCGATGGGAACCTTTTTATCAAATGAGTGGCCAGACTCAATAGAAGGAGATACAGCTCAACTTTTATGGGGAGGTTCTGGTAAAATTAAAACTATTAAAACAAAATCATATTTGTTATTTGACGGCTGGTTAATAGCTAATCTAACTAAATCCTCAGGAGCTGCGAATGTATGGAATGTAGATGAATGGGTAATGTATCGAGATGGAGCTTCTTCGAGCCCGAACACTGGTTCGCTCGCTACCGGAACAACAGCATAGTGTTTTTATATGTTTGATATCATACAAAACAAGATAAAAAACTATACTGATATAATAAAAAACGTAGAAAACAACAATTACAAATGGGAACATAGAGATCTTGAAACAAAATTAGGTAAATCCAACTTTCATACACTTCACGAAGATGATATGAATACTGAGTTACTTAATTTAATATTAATTAACTTTGATAAAAAAACATCTATAGTTTATAAATTTATACAAATACAAAAATACAACCCTGGAGATTATATATTACCTCATAAAGATCATGTACAATTAATTTCTAAGCTACATTTATGTACTCTTACAACATCTGATCATGACGGGTTGGTATGTGAAGACGTCGATGGAAAATATCATTTTATACCAGACAGAGCTGGTCAGTATATAGACTTTCCTTTTTTTAGTTGGCATTGGGTAAATCCCGTTAGAAATAAAAGATATAGTTTAGTCATCGGAGAATAAATAATTTTATTATGTACGCATTTTTTAAAAAAAGAGATAAGCAGTTTGTTGGTTTTGCAGAAAAAGTTCCAAACCCAGCTGTATATTTATCAAAAGATGTAGGGGACATAAACCCTCTAGAAAAAAGATGGTTAGGCACATATGAAGAAGGAAAGGTTGTACCTATAGATACCCCTGTAGATGATTATACAGATAAGTTTCATATTTATGAATCAAGCTTAAAAGCTGGTGTTGGTAGACGTATAAACGGAGACCATAAATTACCGACTCACAAGCAAATAAATGCCATAATGGAACAAATAAATTATATGTGCGAACAGTTAAATATAAAAAAGGTAGATAAGTTTGCTAATTGTTATGATACAATAACCGCTGAGCTTGAATCTATGAAGAATATTATATCTAATGCTGAAAATCATTCAGACCAATATGAATATATAACTAAAGATAAAATAGAAAAATATCTTATAGATAGATTTGTGTAGAAAAATATTTAATGTTCCCATGGGAATACTATCCATTCGTTTTTATCGAATACTCGGACTATATTTTTAGGAAGAAATTGACTATTTGGTTTAAAGTATAGCGTCGCATACGTCCAATACCTACCTTGATTCTCTTTCTCCCAATCAATACTTATTTGTTTTATTTTTCTCAAAGTGAGTCCAGTGTCTGCTAAGTCATCAACTACTAATACTTTTTCATCTTTAAGTTCCTCCCAGCCGGGAAAGCTTATTACTTTTACAATATCATCGGTTGTGTGAGCTCCGTCCCGAGGTTTGTCTTCTTGATATGATTTAAGATTAGCTGATAGTAGTTTGTTTACTTTTAGTTTTTTTGCTAGAAGGGTTGCTGGTATCATGCCACCGTTTGCTACTCCAATGATACATGTAAATTGCTCGCTCTGGAGGTTATTAGCTAAGGTTTCACAGTCGTCTTGTATATTTTGCCAGGTAAGATACGTTTTCTTAGGAGATTTCATTCGTCATTTCAAAATTAATTTCTTCTCCCATATATTTTATCATTTCCTTAAGTTTATCAACTACTTTTTCTTGCTCAGCTGGTTCCATTTTTTTAGACTCTTTATATATTTGTAATATAAAGTCTGGAGTTATTGTTTTATTCTTTACGGATTTTCTCACTATAATTATTTACATAATGTTTATGAACTTCAATCTGTAAAAAATAGGTAAATTTGTTAAATAATTAATAATGGCAAGTTCTATATATAGCGAAGTTACATCTGTATCAACTGGAGTAGGGTACGAAAGAGATAGAGTATTAGACAAATTAGTTGATGCTACTAAAGATCTACCATATACAGTAGATGATATAACTATAAGTCACAACGATTTTGCTGTTGCAGATGTGATAAATGATAGTATTCGAAAACTATATTTAAATTATATTTTCCTTATAGCGAATTCAGAAATTATTAGCGAGAGCTCTCCGACTGATAGTTTATCTACAGTTAGTGTTAATACAAATTATACACCCGCTATAGCGGCAATTACAACTACTCCTACTAATACACTATCTTCTCTATCTGCTTATAAAGAAACATTGTTAGTTAATAAAACAGACTCTACAGATAAACTCACGTTATTTAATTATGCAGTAGATAATTCTGTTGTATTAGATTGTAACACTGATTTGAGTAGTGTAGCAGCGATCCTGTCTGGTAACGAGGTTGAATTTAATAAAACGTTTGTCTTTAGAGAGATTGTAAGTGCTGACACATCGGATACATTATTATTTGTATTAGATAGAGGATCTAATACGTGTTATAAGTTTGATATTTCTGGATTAATAACTAACGATACAGCTATTAAAAGAACAGGTGTTACAGACGAAAAAAGACCGGGAAGATATTTATTAAAAACTATAGGTGGTTCCGGTTCAGGAGAAACTAAAAACAAATTAGATAGACCATCTGGATTATCTATACATGATAATAAAATATATATCTTAGATAACGGTCATAGTTCTATAAAAATATTTGATTTAAATTTTAATTTTATAAATGAATTACATATACCTAATATTTTTAATAATGTAAATTATGGAGAACCAGTCTCTATAGTTGTAGATCAAATATCAGATACAAATACTAAACCACGAGGATATATTTTAACATCTAGAGGTAAAATAGTAACATATAACATAGATAAAAATACAGCTCAAGAACCTAAAGATTTATTCTCCTTTTACGATACAAGATTACAAGTGTTGTCTGCTAAGAGTATAGACGATACATTTTTTAAAATTGTAAACAGTAAGGTGAAAAAGAACGTAATATATATTGCTAATATAACTGGTATTTACAAATATTATAAAACTCACCTTAACAATTTTGCTGATCAATTAGATATAGAAGGAGTTGGTGGTCCTGGTCTCGAAATTGGTACCGAAGATAATCAATTACAAATATTATCGTTCGATACTGAAAAACACAATAACAAAGAATATATTGTAGTTACTGCTAGAAAAAACGGTACCGGTGAAATTATAAACTATTTCTTTATTGATGAGCATATCACCACGAAATTATACCACGACAATTTTTATACAAATTATTTTACTCTTTCAAGTATAAACATATTACCGCAAGAAGTAGTAAACAATATTAACCTGAATAAGACGTTTAAAAAATTATCATATAATCATTATTCATTCTTTGAAAATTTAAATAAAAAGGTTTACAGTTATTATAAAATTTCACGAAACTCAATGTACCCATCGTTATGCACGGTAGTACCTCATAGTTTTACTACACCTACTGAACTACAAGATGATAAAAATTTATACATTGGTGTAAATGAGCCTTTACTAACTGATGTAGTGAATAGGCCATTAAAAGCCTTGTACAACCAACAAGTTGCTTTATTTAACTTAATACAAGAGGAAAGATTAAACTCTAACCCTCCAGTAGATTATACAATACATTTACCAGGGGATACAGAAGTATATCCAAATGTAGTAAGTACTCAGTCAGATATTACGTCTGCTGGTGGTCAGTTTATTCCTATTACAATAACTAGAACAAATTTATTAACATCTAGACCAGAGTGTAGTTTTAGATATTGGACAACATTAGGGCCTAATACATTATCTAGCGATATCTCTTATATTGATGTAAAAAATAAATCTGTAGGTGTGTTTAAGAAGAATGAAGATACACAAACAATAGGTATAAGAGTTAAACATTTTTATTCCGGTACTAAATCTTTCTATTTAAATATTGAACCTAACTCAGATTGTATTATAGATGATGATGTTACAACGGTTAATTTAACTGCAAATCCTGATTTTTATAATGTTAGTTTATCTGCTTCAACTGGTACAGTTGTAGAGGGCAATTCATATAGGATTGGAGTAGTAAGACAGAGAACTGATGGTATTGATGTATGGTATGATCCGGATTTTGATAGTAGTTCGGTGAATATAAAAATTACACCTTCGAGTAATATAGCTAGCGACGAATACACTCCTAATGTAGCTGGTGGGTCAGCATATGCATACACGTTTAACGATATCGCAGATTTCCCGCGAACTTCTGTTACTAAACAAGCCTCAGCTAAAGAAGTAGGAAATAGAAGTACAATTACATTTACGGAAGATTTAACATCAATAGTATTTGATTTAAGTGCAAGTACAGATGTAAAAGAAAGAAGAGGAGAATATTTTACCGTTGAGATAACTAATCCATCTACAGGTACATCTTTAATAAATCCAACAAAACAAATTATCAGTCTAACAGACGATATTAAAACTGCATCATTACATGTAAGAGATCTATCTGGCTCTTATCGAGCTGACGGAACAAGTACTACTCTGTTAAGTAATATTAATATATGGGAAGCATTATCCGCTAATACTGAGTATCGGGCATATTCTGCAACTCATCCATTTAATGTAGATTTTACTATATCTGACCCAATATCAGTGTTTTCAGTTGACACGGCTTCAGCCGCGGTTATGTTTGATGCCAGAGGTCATGCAGATGTAATTAGTACAGGAGGTACACAAGGAGCTCTACCTATAACAAATAATACTCTTACTATTAACGTTTCAACTGACGCAGCAATAGTAGGGAAAGCAGGTGATGGTGGTCACGGCACAGTATGGTTGTCTGGTGCTGATTACAGTTTTGACGACCCTGACGCTGCCAATGATAATGTAGAATTTAAAGATGGTGGAGATCCCAATATTGGTGGAGGTATAGGTATTGGAGATATACCAGCAGTTGTAGCATACGATACCTATAATGACCCAGAGGATGGAGAAGTAAATATTGATGTAACTAATTCTATAAATATGTTTACAAATAACTTCCCAACATTAACTATTAATAATGCTGGGAAAATATATGGAGGCGCTGGAGGTGGTGCTGGTGGTTTACCAGCTGTCAGCGCTTCTCTTATGCCTCATGTTTCAGCATTATCCGCTGGTAGCGGTGGAGGAGGAGGAGCTGGTATCCATATTAAAAACAGAGGTTTAGCTGGAGTAGCAGCAAATGTTTTTGATAGTTCTGCAGACACCTTCACACGAGACACAAATTATGAAGATTTATATTTACAAAACGGTGCTGTTGGTGGTGTAGACGGTACAGGAGGAGCAGGTGGTGGCTTTAATACCCAGGGATCTGGTTATCCTACGGTTACATTTGATAGTGGTACCGTAGCTATAACATCATATGGTATGATGTCAGGTACAGACGGTGGTGCTCTTGGTGTAGCAGGAGAATCAGATACAACGATTGATTTGACCTTTTCACCAGACGGATCCATTAATAATATTGATTCAGACCTTTATTTAAGAGCAGGAGGTACTGCAGGTATAGCAATAGATCATCCAAATAAAACTGTAAATAACACGGGAACAATACTTCCATAAATAATTGTAAATATTACATCTTATAATAAGTAATAGTACATATGAAGTTCAGTCAATCGGCGCAAAGCGCCCTGGCTCTATCTAAAAGTTATGCGGAGGAATTCAATTGTAGATACGCAGGGACGGAGCATTTACTATTAGGGTTAATTGAAAGTAAAGATGAATATTTAGAACAGACATTCAATAGGATTGGTGTGGATATACTGCATTTAATAGATGTAGTAAAAAGTATATGTCAATTAGAAGAAAATAATAAGCTGTTTAAATCAAACGCTGGACCGAACTTCACTCCTAGAGTTTTAAAAATAATTAACTTCGCTAAAGGCTTAGCTCAAAAACTTAATAAAACCAATGTAGATGTCATCCATTTATTTTTATCTCTTCTATATGAAAATGACGGAGTTGCTACATCTATATTATCTGAATATGGTTTAAACTTTGATAATGTTAAACTCGCAATACAAAGCGAAATAGGTCCATTACAAAATGAAGATGTATCTGGTGGTTTTATTCCAGAAAATTTAGAGCCTTATTTTATAGATCTCACCTATCAAGCTACTACTAACGAACTTCAAAGTACATATGCCCGAGATGCAGAGTTTGAAAAGATATATTTAACATTAGGTAAAAAGCATAACACTAATATTATTATAACCGGTGAGCCTGGAGTTGGAAAACGATCTGTTGTATATGAATTAGCCAGACGTATAAGTAAAAAAATTACACCTACTCATTTACATGATAAGCGTATATTAGAATTAAAATTAAAAACCCTTATAGGAGGTACAAAGTTCAGAGGAGATTTTGAATCTAGAGTAGATCTCTTGCAAGATTTTTTAAAGAAAAATACCAACGTTATTTTATTCATAAATGATATAGCTTTAATAACTCGTTTAGATGGGACAGCAAATATAGAAGAATACTTTAGTGAGTTATTTAGTAATGATGATATTAATTTCATAGGTACATGTACAGCAGATGATTACAAAAAATATATAGATGATATAACTACAATAAGTTCTAATTTTGTAAATCTAACTGTAAAGGAAACTACTGCTGAAGAGACATGTAATATACTAACAAACGTTTTATCTTCTTATGAAAAATTTCATGGTGTAAAGTTTGAAAAAAATATTATAGAAGATATGGTTTTATTATCTTCTAGATTTATTACTGATAAAAGTCAACCATCTAGCGCTTTAGATTTATTAGATGAATGTGGTTCTTATATAAAAAATCAATGTAACAGTACCTCTGAAAAGCTCGTACAAATGCAACAAAAAATAGATGAACTAAATAAGTTAAAACTACAAGCTGTAGAAAATTTTGAATTTGAAGAAGGTTTAAAAATAAAAAGAAGAGAGGTTACTCTTACTAACAAATTAAAAAAAGAAATATCTAAAAGTAAATTAGAAGAGTTTGAAAAAACTATAGATAAAACTATTGTAAGAGATATTCTAAGTAAAAAAACAGGAATACCAGTAGCGGATATTAATGGTAATAATTTACCAGATTTACTTAACGTAGAGAAATCTATAAAAGAAAAATATGTATCTCAGCACAATGCGATAGATTCTATATTACAGCATTTTAAAAGAGTAAAGACAGGATTACAAAACCCGAATAGACCATTAGGTTCATTTTTATTCGTAGGGCCTACAGGTGTAGGTAAAACATATTTGTGTGAATTAATTTCTGAATATTTTTTCTATAATAATGAGAACTTTTTAAAGATTGATATGTCCGAGTTTATGGAACATCACTCGGTAAGTAAATTAATTGGTTCACCTCCTGGTTATGTTGGTTATGGAGATCGATCTGTATTATGCGATTTTATTAAGAACAACCCTTATAGTTTAATTTTGTTAGATGAGATTGAGAAGGCCCACCCGGATGTAGTTAATATTTTCTTGCAAGTATTAGATAAAGGAGAATTGACAGACAGTGTAGGTAGAAAAATTAATTTAAAAAATTGTATTATTGTTTTTACTAGTAATATAGGAGCTGATCTTTTTGATAAAGAGAGTATTGGTTTTGGTGGTTCCGCTATTAGCTCTCTAGATTTAGAAAACTCATTACAAAAGTTTTTTAAACCTGAGTTTTTGAATAGATTATCAGAAATAATTAGATTTGAGCATTTAACTGAGATTGATATTTATAATTTAGTAGATATCGAAAACAAAAAATTCATTGCAAAATTGCAGAAAAGTAATAATATTGAATTTGTACTTAGTGAGGAAGCGCGTGATTACATTGCTCAGCAAGGATATAGCCGCAAATATGGGGCTCGTTTTCTCAATAGGTTCTTCGAAAAACATATAGAAACAGAAATAGCGACATTGTTAATTAAAGCTAAAAACAAACCGAAAAAAATAACTTGCATAAGCAAAGAAAATAAGTTAATATTTGAGCCATGTCTATGACAAATTCATATAAGTTCTTGGTAAGGGATATTTATACTAACGAAAAACGTGAGTTTGAATATCAGTCGAACGATAAGGACCCGCGAATCGTACATAAAGAAGCACTTAAGCAAATTAAGTACGAAGAAGATATCGAAAAAGTGTACACTAATAAGCCAAACGATAAAAAAGAATACAACCGTTTAGTTTATGACAAAAGGAAAGGTTTTCTCGACTAATGAACCCGACTGGTCGTAATATCGTGGATGCCTTAGAGAGTGTCTTTTCGGGAGAAGAGAAAAAAGCAACAGCGAATCTTTATAATTATCTTTATAATTCTTCTGGTATTGGTGAACATCCTGATGTAGTTGCAGAAGCAAAAAAGTTAGTTGAAGAGATTGAACACGCAAGACATTGTAAAGAAATAGCCGAACAAATTAAACAACAAATTAATAACTAAAACATTTCCCCTTGTAGTGTTATAGTAGACCTAGGTGCCTTCGGGCACCTTTTTTATTAAATAATTATATGCCACCTGTAGAAATACTTACAATGTTCGGAGGGTCCGTTGTCGGTTTCTTTTTTAAGTTGGTCGCTAAAAGAGCTGAGATGGAGCAGAAGAGGTTTGAGATGTTAATGAAGGCTCAAGAAGCTGCGGATAAGTCTGCGGATAAAGCCGTAAAGCGAGTGGGTATCGAGGCAGGTAAATGGGTTAGACGACTTATAGTTATTAGTGTATTATTTGGGGTTATTCTAGCTCCTTTTATTATTACATTTTTTAATCATCCTATTGTGGTTGAAGATATTATAACTAAGAAAGTCCTCTGGGGATTACTAGGTACAAAAACAGAACCAGTATTCGTAGAAATTCAAGGCTATTTATTAGTTCCAGAAATCAGACAAGCATTAACTGCTATTATAGGATTCTACTTTGGCCAAGCCACAATTAAGACTTGATAATAAGTAATTATTCATTAAAATAATTATTACGAATGAATGTACTTAAGCGTGATGGCAGAACAGAAGAATTTGATGCAAATAAAATCCATGAAGTATTATTTTGGGCCACCAAGGATATAAAAGGGGTTAGTGTCAGCGAAATAGAAATAAATGCTAAACTTCAGCTCTTTGATGGTATTAAATCAGAGAGTATACACCAATTATTAATTCAATCCTCTGCAGATTTAATTACAGCTGAAACACCAAACTACCAAATTGTTGCAGCTAATCTGCTAAACTACTATCTCCGGAAGCAAGTATTTGGGGTATCCGATAATATGCCTCCATTAATAGATGTTATTAAGGATAATATTAAGAACGAGGTATATGATAAAGAGATTTTAGAGAAATATTCTGCAGATGAACTCGATCAATTAGATAATTATATTAAGCATAATAGAGACTATCTTTTTGTATATGCTGGGCTTCAACAGTTAGTAGATAAGTACTTGCTCAAAGATCGTCATACTAATAAAGTATACGAGACTCCACAATATATGTATATGCTTATCTCAATGGTTCTGCATAGTGATCAGCCTAGTAATATAAGATTACGAAAGATTAAGTCTTTCTACAATGATATCAGTACTTTTAAAACGTCTTTGCCTACACCTGTTATGTGCGGAGTTCGGACACCATCACGTCAGTACAGCTCATGTACACTAATAGATGTAGGCGATTCTTTACCATCCTTATTCCATTCAAACACTGCAGTAGGATATTATACAGCTAATAGAGCTGGTATAGGTTTGAACATGGGCAGGATAAGAGCTGTAGGTTCTAAGATTAGAAACGGAGAGGTAATACATACAGGTGTTATACCGTTTCTTAAAATGTTTGAATCTACAACTAAGTGTTGTACTCAAAACGGGGTACGTGGTGGATCCTCAACAACTCATTTTCCTTTCTGGCATAAAGAGATTCAGGAAATCTTAGTACTTAAAAATAATAGAGGTACTGATGATAACCGTGTCCGAAAGATGGATTATTCTATTCAGTTTTGTCGATTGTTCTATAAACGATTCGTACAAAATGAAAACATTACATTGTTTAGCCCTCATGAAGTTCCGGATTTGTATGGTGCGTTTGTAAGTGATAATGAAGAGTTTGAGAAGCTATATGAGCAATATGAATCTAGTAGAAAAATATCTAAAACAAAAGTACCTGCTAGAAAGCTATTCATGCAATTTTGTCAGGAGCGAATAGAAACTGGTAGAATGTATGTAATGAATATCGATCATACTAATAGTCATAGTTCGTTTCTTGATAGTGTGAGCATGTCAAACTTATGTCAGGAAATTACTCTACCAACTAATCCGATAACTCATATAGACGATACTGATTCTGGTGAAATAGCTTTATGTGTATTGTCAGCTATTAATGTTGGTGCTATTAGTAATCTTGATCAACTAGAAAAGATATGTGAAAATATAGTAACATCTTTAGATTATATTATTGAACATCAGTTCTACCCTGTCGCAGCTGCTCTTCATATGAAAAAGCGTAGAAGTATAGGAGTTGGTATTACTAACTTTGCATATTTTCTAGCGAAAAACGGAGTGAGTTATGATGATAAAGAGGCTCTTGATTTAGCCGATCAATTAGCTGAAGCTATTCAATATTTTCTCCTTAAAGCATCTAACAAATTAGCCCAAGAAAAAGGAGCGTGTGAATGGTTTGATAAGACAAAATATAGTAAAGGACTATTACCTATAGATACATATTGTAAAGAGGTAGACAAATTAGTAAAACGCAAGCTAACATACGATTGGGAAGCCTTACGAAAAGATATTAAGAAGTATGGTCTTCGAAATAGCACTCTAACTGCATTAATGCCTTGTGAGAGTTCATCTTTAGTAACTAATTCCACTAACGGCATTGAACCTCCTAGGAGTTTAGTTACAGTAAAGAAATCTAAGCAAGGATTAATTCCTCAGGTTGTTCCAGAGATACAGAGATTAAAAAACAAATACTCTCTTGCTTATGAAATGAATGATAATAAAGGTTATATAAATATTTGCGGTGTACTACAAAAATATTTCGATCAAGCAATTTCTGCAAATCATTATTATAATTTCAGTAGATATGAAGATAACAACTTACCATTATCTATTGTAGCGAAAGATATCTTACATTCATATAAAGTAGGTCTTAAAACTTTATATTACGCAAACACAGACGACGGTAAGACAGATAATAATCTAGAAGATAATGATTGCCCAGGTGGTGCATGTAAGCTATAATAACAAAAGATATGAAGAGTATTATTAACATAAATAACGTTGATACGACTAAACAACCATTGTTTTTTGGTGAGGGATTAAATCTGCAAAGATACGACAAGTACAGATATAAAAAGATTTATGATCTATTCTTGCAGCATCTAAGTTTTTTCTGGCGTCCGGAAGAAGTAGATTTGTCTGGTAAAGAGAAAAACGATTACGAAACTCTTACTGATCATCAAAAGTTTATTTTTACTAAAAATTTAGGCTATCAGATTCTTTTAGATTCTGTACAGTCTAGAGGTATTAGTCATTTACTAGAGGACTGTAGTAATCCTGAGCTAGAAGCGTTTGCTAAGACTTGGGAGTTTTTTGAGACACTTCATAGTTATTCCTATACATATATTATCAAAAATGTATATCCGAATCCATCAGAGGTTTTCGATAGTATTCTTTCTGATCCTGAGATTATTAAACGTACGACATCAGTAACAAAATATTATGATAGTTTGATAGATCGTATCCCGGAAGATAGTGTTGACGATAGAAAGAAAAAACTATATCTTACATTAGTTAGTATTAATATTCTCGAGGGTATTAGGTTCTATGTTTCCTTTGCATGTTCATATTGCTTCGCACAGAACAAGACAATGGAAGGTAATGCTAAGATTATTTCACTTATTAATAGAGATGAAAATTTACATCTAGCCGCTACTCAAAACATCCTCAAGTATCTACGAGATAATAAAGAGGAAGGTTTTCAGCATATTGTTAAGGAATGTGAGCCTATTGTTGAAGAGATGTTTAAAAATGCCGCGCAGGAAGAAATGGAATGGGCTAGGTATTTGTTCAAAGACGGTTCAATGTTAGGGTTAAACGATGAAATATTAATTCAATATATGAAGTTCTTATGTAACAGGAGAACTAAAGCTGTAGGAATAAAAAACGTATTTGAAGATACAGTCAATCCTATCCAATGGATTAAAAACTGGACTGAGAGTAAGCACGTTCAAGTAGCTCCACAAGAAACACAAATTGAAACATACAAAGTCGGTTCCTTTAAGCAGGATACTTCTGAAACAGACTTTTCGGATTTTGACTTTTAATCTTTTTTGTTTTTGTTAAACCTAGAAAGATCTAATTGAGGAAGTGGTTTTTCAATCTTAATGTTTATTAGTCGTTCGTTTTGGACGACTAATTTACTACCACCTACTATAGATCCATCTACAACATCATATATAAAGAATACAGTTTTAGTTAAACCTACTCTTATAATTCTGCCCGGTTTTCCATCAACATAAACTACATCATCTGTTTTATAATCATTACCCCAAAATACAAAAATAGAAGCTACAAGTTTGCGTATACTAGACTGTAATAATAAAGCGACTACACCGGTTGCAAATATCCAACCATACTCGCTCATTAGCATTCTTACAGCCTCAGTAAGTTGTTGAGGTTGTATATTCTCTGATCCCATATAATTATTTAATTGGTTATCGCATAAATAATTATGATGAAGAAAATAATTAACATTGTTAAAGAGTATAAAAAAGAGATTGGTGGTCTTCTCCGACATGTCGTAACAATCGCAGGCGGTGTTTTAATCGCTAAAGGTTCTCTTACAACAGATAGTTATCATCTAATTATTGGTGCTTCTACAAGTATTATTGGTACAGGTTGGTCATTAGCTAATAAAATCGCTCAACGTAAAGAGGTTAAGGTAGCTTTATCAACCGATCCTGTAACCGGTGATGTTACACGTCAGTTTAACGAAGAGACAAAGACGTGGGAAAGCGCTGATCCTAAAGTAGGAGTTGGTACATCTGTCGGGGTTGGTACTTAATTAATATTTTTTAACACAATCTACAGTCTGCGGCATAAATAATTTTATGCCTGCAGGCTACCTTTATATTATTTCTAACAAATCTTGGCCCGGATGGATAAAGATAGGGTCGACACGAAACCTCAAATCCAGACTTCAAACTTATCAAACAGCTTCCCCTAATAGAGACTATGAAATTTTATACTCTATTAAACACCCGCTCTACTTACAAGCTGAAAAAAATATTAAAAGGCAAATGAAATACTTTGCTAAGCAAATAAAAAACGAATGGTATGAAGTAGATCTAAATATTGCAAAAGTTCGTTTAGCAGAACAACTAGATAATTACTTTTATGGGGAGTGTGATATACAAGAACAATATCATAATAAACAAGTAGATCATGAGTTTGGATACGAATTACGTGTTGGTACTTAACAGCGGATGGGTACCTATAGGAGTAAAAAGATTAAAAGAAGCCATTACAGCTGTATATGATAATACAGAATGGCAATTACTTCATATTGAAAAAATACAAGATGAACTATCTATACACCCTGTTTCATGGGAAGAGTGGCTACAATTAGAAGCCCCGGATCAATCTAATCATATAAAGACATTAAGAGGTAATATAAAAATACCTACTGTTATTATTTCAAAAAATTATTCTAAAGTACATTTTCGAAAATTTAAACCAAACAAAACAGGTATATATGTAAGGGATAAAGGTACCTGTCAATACACAGGTAAAAAACTTACAAAAACAAATTGCAGTATTGATCATTTAATACCAAAATCTCGCGGTGGTACTAATACGTGGGACAATATGGTATTGTGTGATAAAACTATCAACAATAAAAAAGGCTCAAAACTACCAGAAGAGTTTAATATTAAAGTAAAAAATAAACCAAAAGAGCCGCCGGTTGTACCAGCGGCTCAGTTAATTACTACTCGACATTCAGATTGGGAGTATTTTATTAATTACCAGTCTTTACATGCTTGATAACGAGGTGTACCTGGTTTAGCAGAACTACATTTATGTCTAGCTCTAAAACTTTTCCTCCTTTTAGTGTTAGACTTACCCGATACTTTTACTCCTTTTTGACCCCAATGAATGCGTTTGTAGCCTCCGCCCCCAGGCTTTCTCACACACTTCATCCATTTTTTACCTTTAGCAGTACTGCTTGCTTTTTTAGTAACCTTCGTGCATTTAGCGCTCTTTTCATTTAATTCATTTTCGCAATGATAATTTATAAAACGTTGAGCGGCTTTTGCAGTATTGTTACTTTTGTTTTTTTGTTTAGATTTTATAGATCTCGCTTTAGAGCATGTTACTTTACCTTTGACCTGTCGCTTGAGTATACCTGGTCTTACAGGATCATGTACATCTTTTTCAGAAGCTATTTTTTTAGCTTGCTTTTTAAGGTTTTTTCTATACTCCGGGTCATTTTTCCAGGCACTTGAAGTCTTGCCTTTTTTCTTAGCTTTATTTATATTATCCCATAACCCTTCATATAAAGCGTTGAATCTAGGTGTCATACAATTATTTATGGCTTAACATAATAAATAATTAAACAATATATGAAAACCTCGAAGATATTAGATAGTTTATTAGAACAGTGTGATGCATGTAGTGGGGATGCGTATATTCCACCTTCTACTAAAATTGCAAAGCACGATGACGCTAGTATGGCTATTAGCGATCTTAGTAATTTAATTGAAAATGCTCAGAAGTTACATGATATGATCCCTGAGGACTACCCATTAGAAGATTGGGCAGAAGCAAAAATTACAAAAGCTACAGATTATATTAATTCAGTACTCAAATATATTTCTTATGATGTAGAAGGTCAAGGAGAAGCTCCAACCGACAGTCCTGTTGCTATTTATATTTCTACGTCACCTAATATGATGAAAGAATCAGAAGATTATTATACAGATAAATTGCAATATATTACTAATATCTCTTCGAAAATTCATGCTGTAGATATAGATGAAGAAACTGGTAGTATTGTATTAGAGTTTGAAACTAAAGACGGTTATGGTTATTATATTAAATATAATGCAAAGACTGAACAATATGAAGACATAACTATCTCTGAACCCGGTCAATCTAATTATAACAAAGAAATGTCTGAAGATGAGTTTATGCAAACAGAAATCGCATCTGAGGTTGACAACGAAGTAGATAATTTAAGCCAATACGTATATGAAGTTTAAAAAATATTTTGAAGAAAGTAACTATTACAACGAAACTTTAAGTAATAAGTTTTGGGATAACTTTGAGTTTAAAGAAGATGTATTAAAACCTATACTTAAGATTGTAGATGACTTTGTAGCTGATGACGATCACATTAATGCAGATATGATTGAAGACATCCAGCTTACAGGGTCGCTAGCTAACTATAATTATTCTGATCATTCCGATTTAGATGTACACATACTTTTAGATTTTGCGGATATAAATAAAGATGAATCTATAGTTAAAAGGGCTTTAGATGGTAAGCGTTTTATTTGGAATCTAAAACACGATATTACTTTTAATGGACATGAAGTTGAGTTATATTTTCAAGATATTCACGAACCTCATGTGGCTTCCGGTTTATATAGTCTACAAGATAATAGATGGATTAAAAAGCCTAAATTCGAAGCCCCGGAGGTAGATCATGGTGATGTAGTTAAAAAGGCTGATGCTTTTAAAAAAGAGCTTGATCTTTTGAAGGAAGCAATGGATAATGCTTCTGATGAAAAGGAGTTTAGTCTCGTTAATAAGAGAGCGAAAAAATTAAAAGATAAGCTTATGAAAATGCGTAAGGATGGTCTAGCAAGTAAAGGAGAGTTTTCGATTGAAAATCTCGCTTTCAAAACTTTGCGTAATAATGAAACTATTAGCCAATTGAATGATATTATTATAAAATCATATGATTATATGTTCGCTAAAGAAGATTTAAACGAAAGAGCTGGTTTAGAAGATTGGGAAAAAGCTATGTTGAGTGCTTTAGGTACCAAGAATGATAAAAATGCTCAACACCAAAAAGAACAACCTAAACGATACCCTATAGGAATATGAAAAAATTTAAACAATTTTTTAATGAACAACAAGACGTAAAATGGCATTATACTCTTGTATCAGTTTCTGGAAGACATAGCGAACGTCACATTATTGTAAAACCGTACGGTCATGTACCTGATGAAAAAGTACAATCATTAGTGAATTATATTCTAAAGGTTGTAGATGATCAAGGAGAAGCAGGTACTGGGGAGTATGATGACTTCAATGATATACCTGAAATGTCGGATATGTATAAAGACGTTGATATAGAAAAAGCTGTTGGAGAGTATCTAATTAGTCTCGATGAATTAATACTTGTAAAACACTTTCCAACTAAAAAACAACTTAAACCTGGTGATACCAATCTTGACCCTTCTGCAAAAAGCGCACTCTTTGCTCTTCAAGGTCAAGACGTCTCCTGGGGAGATATAGCTAAACAACGCGCAGATGACTTTAATAAGGACAGAATATGAAAACATTTAGACAATTTTTTAGAGAGAATTATATTAAGTTTATAGACCCTGATACTGGTAAAGAAGTAAAGCACAGGGTTTCAGATGAATTTATTAACAGCATTATTAAGCGTAAGTCTGATAAGTTTGATTCTGCTTCTTATTTAAAAAAGATTAGAGACCATGGAGTTAGAACTGGTGCGTTTGAAAAAGGAGAAGATATTGACTCTAGAGACGTTGTCGCATTTTTTAATTTTATAAAAGATGCAGTACCTCGTAATCAATTACATAATTTTCTCAAAGAATTACCTCGGAAAGATTTACAAAAGCGGTTTAAAGAAGAATTATCTAAATCTAAAATGTTTAGTTTTTTAGATGTTTTAGATACTACATGCGACCCATCATGTAGATTTGCTGACGCTTTAGCAAAACATCCGGTGGTTCTTAAAATAAGACCAGCGACAGATCGTTATGCAACTCGAGGAGCTGCTGGTCCGGGAGAAGCCTTTTTGGCTTTTATGTTTTCTGGTAAGAAACCATCAGGCGCTGGAGATTTAGAATTAGATGATATGATCGTTGAACTAAAAGCTAACGGTGGTAGAATCGCAAAAGATCTAGATTTTAGAGGCCAAGGTAAGTTACTTAAAAGTTTTTATCCAGGTATTAATAGCTCTTATAAAGATGCATTACCATTAATATTAAACCATTTCGATAATCGAGAAGACTTAACTATGTTAGATTTTCTTACTGCAGTCTCAGGAGTAGCAGATGGTTTAGATGATATTGACATAAGATACTTTTCAAATAAGCCAATAACTTATTTAGAAAACTTTCCTACATATAGAGAATTAGTACAGTTAATAGGTCCTATACAAATGAAAAATTATTTTACTAAAATAGCAGATTTTAATACTATCGCTATTTTTGATAAAGATAAAATAATCGGCTTTAACAGAGATGTATTACAGAGAAAAAATTCTGAGCAAATTCAAAAAGAGTTTACTAGAGAAGGTGTTATTATAAAGCCTAAGTCTGTTAAAAATAGTGCTTATGATGCAGCTGGTTTTACCATTAACGTATAGAGAATTATATGATTACTAAAGTAATGGGTTATAAGGTTGATGTAGAACCTAATCGTGTTTTTATATACGACCATACTGGTGATATATGTAGCGAAGATATACCAAATTCTATAGTTAGCTATCTTATAGAAGAAGGTTTTTGTGATGAATGGATAACGAAAAGTTCTCCTATAAAAGTAAATATATATAAGAAAAAAAGTAATGATAAACTATAAAAAATATTTCTTGTTATTTGAAGGTGTTGCTGATACAGTTAATAAACATTTAACCCATCTCGAAGAACTAATACTTACAAATAAAAAGGAAGGAGCCGAGAGAGCGATAAACTATCTTACTTCTATGGCTCAAGTACTCGACAGTGATACCCCTAAGTCTGTCAATACAAATATTAAATATGATGGTGCCCCTGCTGTTGTAGTTGGTAAAGACCCTAACGGTAACTTTTTTGTCGGTAGTAAGTCTGTTTTTAATGCAACACCGAAAATAAATTACAGTATTGAAGATATTAAAAAGAACCACAGCCAAGCACCCGGGTTAGTCGATAAGCTTGTTCAAACGTTTGTACACTTAAAAGACTCAAACATTGATAGCGTTTATCAGGGAGACTTTTTATTTGATCAAGAGATAAAAGAAACAAATACTATTGATGGGGAAGAGCATGTTATTTTTAAACCTAATACAATTGTATATGCTATACCTACAGATAGTGAAGAAGGTCAAAAAGTATTAAATGCAGAAGTAGGTATTGTTTTTCATACTGAGTATAATGTAGAGTTAGATGAGAACAATGTGCCTAGATTTGAAACTAAAAAGTTTGGTGTAGATGTTCGTAATTTTAAAGTAAGTCCAAAAGTATATGTCAAAGATGCAGACTTTGAAAGTGATGCAGGTTATATAACTTTAACTAACGAAGAGTCAGAAAAGATTGCTGATGTAATCAATACATCAAAAGAAATGATTCAGCAGATTAATTTTGAAGATGTACCTGATAATATATTTACAAGTTTAAACACATATATTAATACTGAAATAAGACAAGGAGAGTTTTTAGCTAAGCCTGATGTATCCTACCAGCAATATATAGAATGGTTTACATCTAAATTAGATAAAAAAATTGAGAGTTATAAAACAGAAAAAGGTAAAGCTAAAGCTAACGAAGCAAAACAAGCATTGTTATCTATGCTCTCTTCTCAAAAAGATAATATATTAAAAATATTCAATTTACAAATACAAATTAAACAAGGCAAAGATATATTCATTGAAAAATGGAATAATATTATGAGAGAAGTTCAACTTAAACATTACTTGTTTAATGATGATGGAGATTTAATTCCTACCAACCCCGAGGGTTATGTTGCAGTAGATATAACTGGCAATGCTATAAAGTTTGTTGATAGATTAGAGTTTAGTAGAGCAAACTTTTCTATTGATAAATCTAAAAAATTTAAATAGTTGTTTCCTAAATCCTCCCCGTAAATAAAATTACGGGATGACTATAGTCTTTAATTTATTTGATTCTAATTACAACGGTAAGTTTCTTAAATCGTGGGTGAGTTTGACTACCTACTTAAACAAGACTGGTATTAAATACTATCTATCCCAACACACGAGCTGCAACGCCTTTTACGCAAAACAAATGTGTCTAGGTGGAAATGTATTAGCTGGCCCCAAACAGAACCCATATCAAGATAATATTAATTATGATATTCTTGTCTTTATAAGTAACAAGGTTACGTTCACTCCCACACAGTTCGTTAAAATGTATAATAAGTTCAAAGGTCATGATTTTTTGTCTGGTAAGTTTGATGGTAGATATAAAGCATTAGAAGAAACAGAGGACACTATTATAGCAGATTATTTAGATTTTGATTTTGTCTTTATACGCAAAGGGGTATTTGAGCAATTAGATTATCCGTGGTTTAGACCTCATGTAAGTAAAAATCAGTTCGAACAAGAATTTGTAGATATAGATATATGCAATCGTATAAAAAGCATAGACGTTAAACTTACTATAGATAAAGAAATAGAATTACAGGAAGGTAATTTTAATTTCGTAAAAGTAAAATGAACAAAACAATTGTTATATGTTGCCCAGGTGATTCCTTTTCTGGCAAATTTGTTACATGTCTAACAAATTTAGTTAAGTATCTTACAACTAAAAAGTTTAAGGTCTTATTTAGTAGTACTTATAGTCGTAATATATATGAGGTAAGAAATAAATGTTTATTAGGTAAGCCAGAAGGAGGTAAAGACCAACCTCTCTTTAATGGTCAACCATATGATTATATTTTATGGCTAGATGATGATGTAGTTTTTTCACACGAGGATTTTGAGACTTTATACAAAGAAGATAAAGATGTAATGTCTGGATTGTATTTAATGGCTAACGGAACTCATTTTGCTGCGGTTGAGTACTGGGATGAGGATTATTTTCAAAAGCACGGATCTTTTCAGTTCATACGAAAAGAAGACGTTAAGACTAGACTGTTACCATTTAAAGTTGAATATGTAGGTTTTGGTTTCTTATTAGTTAAAGCTGGTATCTTTGAGCAATTGGACTACCCATGGTTTGATCCAACATACCTAAAGATACATAAGTGTAGCGACTTCTCTATGGAAGATGTTTCGCTATGCTTAAAACTTAAGAATAAAAAAATAGATGTATTTGTTAACCCAGATGTTATTGTAGGTCATTTAAAACCTGTAGAGTTGAAGATATAAGCAGCTAGAGACAATAAATACTTACATGGCAAGTAAGGACTTTATTGTAAAAAATGGCCTGTTGGTAGGTGGGTCGTCAGCAACCGGCGGAATTACAGCCGCGAGCGCTAGTTTCCTAACCAGCATGAGCGCTGCAGCTCTAAGCGGTAATGGTACAGCGTTAACTACTAATTTTACAATTTCTGCAGGCGGAGACGTTGATGATGTAACTAGAAACATTACAGCTCTTAATGGTACGTTTACTCTTCCGTTAGAACTTAAAAATACAGGTGTTACCGCTAATACGTATGGTAGCTCAACAGCTATTCCTGCTATTACTATTGATGAAGATGGTCGTATTACTGCAGCGTCGACTAACACTATTTCTACTGATCTTACTATTGCTGCGGATAGTGGTTCTAATGATACTGTATCATTGCTTTCAGATACTTTAACGTTTGCAGGTACTAGTAATGAGATTGAAACTACTGTATCT
>Ga0209645_1000313_pt1 | contig 25911 bp, 38 predicted proteins | sample ETNvirenome_6_30_FD_184070 | JGI IMG/M metagenome (GOLD analysis project Ga0209645, IMG submission 184070) | Marine viral communities from the Pacific Ocean - ETNP_6_30 (SPAdes) (version 2) | ecosystem: Environmental > Aquatic > Marine > Oceanic | place: Pacific Ocean | collected 2013-06-19
TGTAGTGAAGTTTTTCGGAGGGGCTTGCACTTGGTTGATCTCTGAGAAGGATGGGGACATTTTGTTCGGACTTTGTGATCTAGGGATGGGCACTCCTGAAATGGGTTCTGTCTCTTTCACGGAGTTGGCTGAAGCAAAGTTTCCTCCTTTTGGTTTGAAGGTAGAGAGGGATCTGTACTTTACTGCGGACAAGACTCTGGTTGAGTACGCAGATGAAGCAAGGGAAAAGGGTTACATAAACGCTTAATACAGGAGAAATAAATGACAGACAAGACTTGCGTAGTTTGTAATGGTTCACTGGCTGAGAATGCCAATGAGGGTAACAAATCTATTGGATGGTTAGAGGGCAATAACCCTTGGCCATTGGGTAGTGGGGACGACAAGAGCGGCGGCAGGGCTTGCGATGCTTGCAACGATTCGAAGGTAGTTCCTGCTAGGATTCTTCAACGATGGAAAGAGGAGGCGACGGCTTGAAGGGCTTTATAGCGGTGGTGATCTTGATCGCTGCCGTTGGTTTTGGAGGTAATGGAGACGTGAAAGATGCTGTCGATCACGGCTCCGTTTATTGTGAGATGGTCGATTTGTATAAAAAATCCAGCGGGAGGATGGGTTGGCCTGAGTATGATGAAAACATTAAATGTGGTAAATAGTAGTAAATATTGGTAACATAATAGTAGTAAATAGAAAGGAGAAAGTGACTATGGAAAAGAAAAGGGTCTTTGTGGATATGGACAACGTGCTCGTTGACTATTTCAGCGGTTTCAAAGGCTTGGACAATGCCTCTGACAAAACAACAGCGGGGGTGTTTGCACGAATGAAGCCATTAGAGGGCGCAATTGAAGCTTTCAACAAGTTAGCTGAGAAGCATGACGTTTACATACTTTCAACAGCGCCTTGGAGAAATGCAACAGCGTGGGCCGACAAACTCGACTGGGTTAAGAAGTATCTGGGAGAGAGTGGCTATAAGCGACTGATCCTGAGCCATAACAAAGCCCTGTTGATGGGGGATTACCTCATTGATGACAGGACGGTCAATGGTGCAGGGGAGTTCACTGGTGAGCACATCCATTTCGGTACGGAGAAGTTTCCCGACTGGGACGCGGTGCTTAATTATTTGTAACAGTTATGTGGGTATGGCTTGCTGTGAAGCGTAGCCTCAACCGGATGCTTGGGACAGGCAATTCCTGTCACCCTACCCATTTTAGTATGAAGGAGGAATGATGGACATTGATAACAATGTTCCGCTGCCATCGACTAGACGGGCTACCAAGTACCCGTTTATTCACATGGGGGTTGGAGAGTCAACGTTTTGCGACGGTGAAAAGATAAACGGTAAAGCATATCGAGCAGCAATGAGCACGGGCATCCGACGCGGGTGGAAGTTCATTGCACGTAATGAAGACAACGGCATAAGAATATGGAGGAAGGAATGACGGGCTTTGAACAAGAAAGAAAGCGGCATAAAGCAGAAATCAGGGGAATGATCTTGGATCATATCCAAAGCGTCTCCAAGTTTGACAAGGCAAGAATCGTCAACATGATTGCGAAAACTTTTGAAGAGCCAGAAACAACTGTGCAGGAGTTGACTAACTTTATCCACGAGGCGCGGATGCAGATCCTCAACCTTGCCGTGCCAGAGGGTGATACGCCGGAGGAGCGCATCAAAACCTTTTTGAACGTGGAGGGGCAGGACCATGCTAATCAAGGCTGATACGGATTTCATCAAACGGATGGAAGATGACCCGATTCGCACACCAGACTTTCTGGGCAGCGTCTTAAAACGTTTTGAGGACCCCTTTGAGGTGTATGCCCTGATCGAGAAACAAGGCTTTGGTGTCGATACTCAGGCGGTTGTCTGCGTCGTTCACACGCCTTTTATTCCACAGACAGAAGCAGATCTCATTGAAATTGCTAAAGAACCTTGGACGGAGCAGGGAGGGTTCGCTGTACCGTATTCTCTTTGGTCTAATAAAAAAGGAGCAGGCTCACGGTTGATCAACGCGCTGCTCTATGAAATCAAAAAAGGTTACTTCTCTGATTCCCGTGTAGTTACCATGTCGCCAAAGACAGACATGGCACGGCGCTTTCACGAGAAAAACGGCGCTTTCCTGCTGTCAGAAAACGAAACCTCCAATAATTTTGAGTATCCGATAATAGACATGCCGGAGGCCGAAAATGCCTAAGCACGAAGAGCGTCTTTTTGTTTACAAGGGCGAGATCATACGCTGCGTCGATGGGGATACCGTCGATATGTGGGTGGACTTGGGCTTTGATACCAGAGTCAAACAACGCTTTCGCTTGTACGGTATCGACACGCCGGAGACACGGACCAGAGATCCCGTTGAAAAGAAGGCAGGTCTGTTGGCCAAGGACCGTATACAGGAGCTTTTAAAGGAAGGACAGACCTATCCTATTGTGACCTCCAAGGAAGGCCGAGGGAAGTTCGGGCGCTATCTGGCGACTATCTATACGGATGAATCCGTGCTCGACCCCATTGTGGACTGGGATGATGCTGACATTTCGGTTAATGAGCGGCTCGTTAGAGAAGATCTGGCAGTGAAGTATTACGGTCAAAGCAAGGAAGATATTAAGGAGGCGAGAGTGGGACAATACGCACGGCTCAAGGTCCGTGGCTTGTTATGAGGGAGACCTATAGCACTCACGACATCGAGTTTAAAGACCCTTATGGCAACGAGCTGCTGTCACTTAAAGTAGTCGTTTCCGTATCCCCGCCGGAACCCGACGTGGGAGTCTTTGGCAACGGAGAGGTGGCTATCAGCGTCGAGGAGGTCTACTGCTTTGATGAAAAGTACGATCCTAAAGAAAACTTAGTGGGAGACTTTTCACCCGAAAAACTGGATGATGTCGCGCAGCAAATTTACAGAGAATTTTATTAAGGGGAGAGAAATTATGGATATGGATGATGATAAGGCGTTGCTAACGGTTCTCAGCGGTCTGGCAATGCACGCCGTAATAGGGAGAGGTAACGCTAGGCCCGATCCTGAAAACGTGGCTCAAGAGTCTCTGGACTACGCTATCGAGCTGCTAAATGCGCTGGAAAATCATTTTGAATCGTTGTCCGAGGACCACGGGACATTACGGTGAATTACTTTGCGTTACATACATAGGGGAGTTCTGAGAAAAATTTTTTTATTTTTTTATTTTTTTTAAAAATAGACGTAATAGCGTAATGGCACTTGTAAGTGTATGTTTTAATTAAGGAATAGGTATTACGCTTACTATTACGTCTAATTTTGGTTTAACGTAATGATGTAATGGTAAATACAAAAACATACGAAATGCGCGCGCGGGTGAAATTGCCTTGTTGTAAAATTATTTTTTCAGAAAGCCCTATGTAATGGAGGTTTTATGACATCTGGATCAAAAAGAATGGCTGAACTACTCAATAATAGTCCTGTCGAGCCGGACAAAAAGAAAAGATCTTTGGAGAAACGGCTGCAAACAGACGTGGGGGAGCTGGGAGCGCAAACTAAGGCTGTAACACCTCAACAGTGGAAGTTCATACAGGAGCTTATTGATGGGGAGGGTAAACAGACACTCAGGCAGGCTGCTCTAAACGCAGGATACGATGAAAAGAAGGCCAGTAAGGTCGCCAGTGAGTTGACTGATCCAAAAATAAACCCTCAAGTCGTGGCGGCTATCCAACAATACCGTAAAGATATGGCTGAGAAATATGGCACGAATATCGAAAGGCATTTGAGGGATCTGCAACATATTCGAGACGAGGCGTTGTCTGCTGGCAACTTTGGAGCGGCTGTTACGGCTGAATACCGTCGAGGGCAGGCTCTAGGCACTATTTACGTGGATAGGAAAGAAATAAGGCATGGAACTATTGATAGCATGAGCGTTGACGAGGTTAAGCGTAAGCTTGACGAAATCAAGGCGATGTACGGCGGTCCTCCTCCAAAAGAAATTATTGACGTAACGCCTGAGCAGGTGCAGGATCAACCTGAAGAGCCGTCGATAATCGAACAATTCAGAGATGCCGAAAAAACCCGAATCGAATCTTTACAAGAGGATAAAAGAGAATCTCCCGACAGTGACGATAACTCGTCTGGAGAATCGAGTGGGGCTGGGGCTGCCGGATTGTCTGATAGCGATACCGAAAAAGAAATTTGTGATGGTGGAGCTGAAAGTAGTGAGCAGGGGAAAGAAAGTGAGGCTTTCTCCCCATCAGGTCGCTTTCAATCTGAAACATGGAATAATGGGGCTACCCGTGTGGATACTGGTCCAATTCCACCCGAAAGGGACACAGAAAAAGTCTGAAATAGAGCTAAGGCTGTATAAAGGATCTCAGGCCAAAGAGCTTATAGAACTAGGTATGGATACAAAACCAGCGGCTTCTTGGCCGCTGGCTGCTGTAGAGTGGGAGGAGTTGTTAGAGCGGTTCGTTGTATAGTTCTCGACGGGTTACTTGATCGGAACAATAGTGGAAAACACTGAACCATTGTTCCTCGTTCGTCTCGTCTTTGATACCAAACTCTTTAGCCAAAGCAGTTTTTTTTCGAGCGTAAGTTTCGTCGCTTATCTCCCTTTGTCCTAAAACAAATTTGACTTGGGGCAGGCCCTCTATCCTGTTGCTGTACTCATACAGATCAATCATTCCGTCAAAATGCCCGTACTGATATTTAGCCGTAATGTCGCTGACCTGTTCGTCAGTAGGCCCGTCCGTCCAATTAACATACACAGAGTCTCCCCCTGCGTAATTGTTAGACCTTACCCGAAACTTAGCTTCTGGAAAGGTTTTTTTGAGTTCGGTCCTGATCAATTTGGCCGCTTTGGCCGCTGTTGTTAGTTCTCTCATTCTTACCTCCTTGTTAAAGGGTTTTTTGCGTACAACCAACCGCCGTAGTGATCCACTTTGTTTAGGTCCAAAGTTTCAAGATTGAACCTAATCCCTTTAGCAGGCTTTGCCCAACCAGCAGGCTTGTAGATGTTGCCGTCGTCATCTATGAAACAATGAACGGCTCCGTCGCTCCCCACTATCTTGGTGTATTTCCTGCCCTTAGTCGCCTCAAAAGTCATCAACACTGGGTTAGGAATGGCCTCCCCCTTGTAAAAACCTCTGGCTTTGTTAGCGGTCTCAGTCAGTCTTTCAATCAAGTCATTAATTGTTGCCATTTTTTCTCCTTTCTCCTGTATATTTCCAACACCCCTATAATCGCATAACTGGGGGATATTTGCAACTGTTTTTCACTATTATTTACTACTTTTTAGTGCCCTATGCAAAGCCTTCCAGCCCCGTGATCACCTACGGTTGCAGGTTTAACGGTAGTGGCATAACCGTCGGCTTCAATCTTAACTAACGACCACCACCCTGCAAAAGATGCTCTGTTCGGCTCATGTAGCCAAAAAGGTTTTTTAACCCAAGTCACTTTTAATCCAACCAAGTCAGGATGGGCTTTTTTAAGAATTCGTTTTATTGCAGGCAATGTTGGTTTCATCCTTACCACCTCCTTTTAAGTAGCTTTTCAACTCTCTCAAATTCCTTTTTAGCAACCTCCTCTCCCATGTGCTCTCCCATTATCTTAACTACAATTTCAGCGCCCTTACCCCTTGGAAATCCACCCTCGTAAACAATGTCTCTCATTACGTCTTTAACAAAATTGCCTTTCTTTTCAACGAGAGCCTCAATTATCTTGAAAGCATGATCAAAACGTACATCGGCGGCCATTTCTTCAGCTAACTTACACTCAGCATAATAACGAGCATTATTAGCTTCTATGACGGCAATTTCTTTCTCAGTGAGCGTTTTAACAGGAGGCTTTAACTTACGTTTGTGTTTAAGAACTACAAAGCCGTCCCCGTTGCATTTGAAGCACCTGCCGCCCATGACGTGCTTAAACTCCCAGAGTTCACCTTTTCCACCGCATCTTAAACAAGTCTCTCTGTACATTTTTTCTCCTTTCTCCTGTATATTTCCAACACCCTTATAGTCTCATAAACAGGGGATATTTGCAACTATTTTTCACTATTATTTACTACTTTTATTACGTAAGTTTTAAGACTACATAACACGTTTTAAACCCACGCGACTACGCTTAACTATTATTCCCTACTGAGTAATACGCTAGAACTCTAAACTGGGAAAGAGGGCGCGCCCTCTTTCCCCCTCTTTTTTTCTGGCTTTTCTCCCCCTCGACCCTCGGTCCTAGATGAGAACGCCTCGCATCTAGGAGCTAAGTGCTTGATTTGCTTAGAGTTGCTTATTTCCGGTAATAGGTATTACCGGAAATAGTTCCACGTGAAACATGCGTGGCGGGTCCCTTTTGGCCAAAACGGTCCAAGGTTCGCGCACCTCGTACCTCGAACCCCGATTTTTGGGGCGTTCGCTCAGAGCAATGGCTTTAGCTCGATTTCGCATAAATAATTATCAGCAAAACGAAAATGGCATTGAACTTCTAGAGGAAACTACTTGAAAACAGGCCCCTTTCTCTGGAAAATCAAAACCGCAAAAAATTTTTGCAAAATTCAAACGAAAAGGAGTTAGAACCCTTATGAAAAATGAAATTAAAAGCGCCATAAAAGAACTTTCTATAAAGACAGAGAAAGCAGCTAATCAAGACGAGGCAATGAAATATGCACAAGCAGCTTTAAATCTAGCTAATGTGTTAGCCACTTTAGAAAGCATAGAGCGGTAAGCATCTTATGCACGCACCTATTCCCTCGGAAGTTGAAGCAGAAAGACTAAAGCTGGAGCTGCGACTCGCGTTGCTCGAAGCTCAGGACAAAGGCAAAAGCAGTTTTCTAGGTTTCTCTCGTTACGTGTGGCCTGAAGCGATAATTAGTAGCCATCACGAAAAGATGGCGTCAGCTTTTGACCGCATTGCCGACGGCACTTTAAAACGTTTGATAATCAACATGCCTCCCAGACACACGAAATCGGAATTTGCATCTTATTTGCTTCCGGCTTATGTCATGGGCCGTGAGCCGTCAACCAAGATTATCCAAGCCACGCACACTGGCGAACTTGCCGTAAGGTTTGGCAGGAAAGTCAGGAACCTGATGGAGCTGGACACCTACCAACAGCTTTTTGACAAGGTGCAGCTCAAAGCAGACAGCAAGGCTGCCGGAAGGTGGGACACGAACCACGGTGGAGAATACTTTGCTGTAGGTGTAGGGGGTGCGATGACAGGACGAGGCGCTGATTTATTAATCATCGACGATCCGCATTCGGAACAAGATGCTCAGTCTCAGCTTGCGTTGGACAATGCGTGGGAGTGGTATACCTCTGGACCCCGCTCTCGACTACAACCCGGCGGCGCGGTAGTTATCGTAATGACTCGTTGGGGCACAAAGGACCTGACAGCAAGGTTGATCAAGGCCCAGACCTCACATAACGCGGACCAATGGGAAATAATCGAGTTTCCTGCGGTTTTTAACGAGGACACTGAAGAAGAGAAACCGTTATGGCCGTCTTTCTGGAAACTGGACGAACTCAAGGCGGTTCGTGCTTCACTGTCCGTGCAGAAGTGGAACGCCATGTACCAGCAGCGTCCGACTGCGGACGAGGGCGCAATACTCAAGCGGGAGTGGTGGCAGCCTTGGGAGCACGATTACATGCCTACTTTGGAGTATATTATTCAGTCTTACGACACGGCGTACTCTAAAAAGGAGACAGCGGACTTTTCTGTGATAACGACGTGGGGTGTATTCTATCCTTCCGAGGACTCTGGACCAAGCGCCTTGTTGGTTGACGTGAGGAAGGGCAGGTATGATTTTCCAGAACTTAAACGGGTGGCCAAGGAGCAATATGACTACTGGCAGCCGGATAACGTGTTAATCGAGGCCAAAGCGACGGGGATCACGCTTCAACAGGAATTGAGAAGGGTAGGCATTCCGGTAACCATGTACTCGCCCGGCGGTCGTCGAGCGGGGCAGGACAAGATTTCTAGGGCCAACTCGGTAGCGCCTTTGTTGGAATCGGGAATGATCTGGGCGCCCCAGACTGCTTGGGCTGAAGAGTTGATAGAGGAGTGTGCTGCTTTCCCTAATGGGGATAATGATGACATGGTGGACAGCACGACTCAGGCATTAATGCGCTTTCGAGCAGGCAATTTTATCTCTTTGCATTCAGATTATCAGGACGAACCTCAATCAGAGAGCTTTGTACCGACGTATTATTGATATAGAATACTTAGAAATACTTAAACAAACTACTAAGGGGACGCCCTTATGCCGAATTTATCCGCGCGAGAAATGCTCTCGCAGCTTCCTTTGCGTATGGCAACAGGAGGAGAAGCATCCGAGGCGCTAAGACGCGCGCAACAAGCAGGGGACCAAGGCGTTCAGGATTATTACGCTAACCTGCGTAACCTAGCCACAAGTTATATTGCTAATGCAGACGCTCCGACTGGGGCAGATGCGTACAATATTATGGTGGAATCGGGCATAAGCACCACGGACCTGATTAATGCAGGCGTGGGCCAACAGGCACTGGATAAGATTTTTACGCTTACTGAAGACCCTACTGTTACTACGTTTAAGACTCCCTCCTCAATGGAATCGGCTTTTCTTAGAGACCCTGTTCTGGCGGCAGAAGCAGCGGCCCGTGCAGCTAGAGGCGAGGACGGCGTGGCTTCTTTGCAGGCACAGGCCCGTGATTACGTGGCAGGGCTGAAGGAGGACGGGATAACGGATGCCGAGCGTGCCGAAGCGCAGCGCATAGCTACAGAGCGCGGAATTACTTTTCAGGATTTTGTGGACACAGGTGTTGATCCTACTTTGTTGTTTAAAACCCCTACGCCTAAAGAGGAGGCTGCTACTCCAGCTACTCCGGTTACGCCGACTACTCCAGCTACGCCGACTACTCCAGCTACGCCGACTACTCCTTCAGGGGGCGCTGGACTGGGCACGGATATAGGGGACATAAACAAAGCTATTGTGGACGGCACTGCTCTTCCGGCTATTCCTTCAGGGGGCGCAGGTGCTGCGGCTTCTAATCCTTTTCCCGACGTAACGGCGAAGAACCCTGTTACGCCAACCACGGTTTACGATCCTGCGACTTTTGCAGCGGCTAACGCAGGTGCTGATATTTATGCCAAAGGGCAGTCAGCTTTAGATGCGCCATTTAGATCCAGCGCACCGCGAACCGCGATTCCTAACATGCCCGGTCAATACGATTACACTCCCGCAGCGAAGTTACTTTCGGCCACAGGCTCAGGATACAGCTTCACTCCCCCTAGCGTGACATCCCGCCGTCGGTCGTTGTTAAGTCCTTTGGCAATCCAGCAGGCAGGAGGGATGACCTCTGCGTCACAAAGGTTTGCAAGAGACAGACAAACCATAGGCAATTTCCTGCGGGGGCGTTTGGGCAGTTCCAAGTACGGCAATACAGCGGCTTTTAATCAGTTTAGAAATCGTTTGATGAGTGGCGAGTTTGGCGATGTCAGGCAGGCTATGGCTGACGGCAGTCTGTTTGACGTGGACTCGGACATTAACAGGAGGTTTAACGCGGCGTATACCAAGTACGAATCGGACATGGACAGTGCTGCGCCTAAGACCTCTACGGGTACATCTCCCACAGCGGCAGCAGGTTCAATAGCGCCTATAGATATGTCTCGTGACGATCCTGATAGTGGGCTACAGGAGGCAGCCTATGCAGGTGCGGGGGACACAAGCTATTACGGTGCGATCAAACCCATTGATCTACGTTATGGCTACGCGGGTTTTGCTGACGGGGGACTTGCCAGCCTAAAAAAGGATGAGGCCGAGGCCGCTATTCTAGCGTCCTTGGCTCAAGGACCGAGCGACACGGACCAGACAGAAAGCGCCACGATGTTGCAAAATCTTCTTGCGGGTGTTCGGAAAGATTTAACCCCAGACGACCCTTTGTTTATCACTGAAACCGTAAAAGAGGAAGTTAATCCTGATATGGTTAAGCGTGATATTCCTCGAATGGAGTGGGACGGTGTAGTTCGACCTACCCCGATGCGACCAGAGACGGAAAGCAAAAGCATGTTGGAGAACATTATCTCTGGTGCAGGCAAGATTCCCGACAGCGTAGGCAACTACTTTGTTCGTCCTGATGAAACAGGAGGCCCATCGCTTGTATCTCCTCGGCAGGTGGGTTCGGATTTGGTTTCTATGGGCGGCGCGATAGTAGACGCTGTTAAAGAAGACGACTCGTTTCTTAAAAGCCGATCTATAGCAGAAATAGCACCTGTTACCGGAGAAATTATATCTGGAACGGATGCCGTAAAGTTTTCGGGCCTTGCTAATGAATCCCGTGCTGCGGGGGACACTAAAGCCGCCGATCTATACGAGCAGCTAGTAACGTTGTCCGCAGCAGGTGCAATGCCTTTAGTAGGCATGGGGGCAAGGCTCAGTAGAAGAGCAACTATAAAAGCGGTAGAAGAGGCTATTAAAAAAGGAGCCTTGGGTGATGCAGCTAAGATGTTGGAAGAGATCAAAGCAATAGACGCATGGCATGGTTCTCCTCATAAGTTTAAAAAGTTTCGTAGTGATAAAATAGGCACGGGAGAAGGCGCTCAAATGTACGGTAGCGGCATTTATCTTGCTGATGCTTCAGACGTAGCAAAGACTTACCAACCTCGTTCTCTTGAAGCAGAAGGATTAATGTATGATAAGTATAAAGCAGCGGAAGCGGCAGAAGACTACGAAACAATGGAGATTTGGGAAAGCGCAATGATGCACGAAACTCCCGCTGAAATAATTAAAAGATACAGTTCTTCCGACTATTCAGACTCGATGAGACAAAAAGCGGCAAAAGTGGCTGAAGAACTTAAAGAAATGCCTACTGAAGGAGGGTTATACAACGTAGCGTTAGGGACCACAGCAGAAAATCTCCTTGATTGGGACGCACCTTTAAGTAAACAGTCGGAAGCTATACAAAACTTTGCAGCAGAAGAGTTTACTAGAGAGTTAGGGATGCCACGAAACCATGAAAACTGGGACGGTACGGTTGCACTTAATAAAGAACAGTTAGACTCTCGGACAGGAGCTACGTTATATAACTCGTTGACCAATCGACTTTTGCGAGAAGGAGACTATTCTTCCGACGAACAAGCAAAAGCAGCGGCAAGCAGCTACCTTAACGAAATAGCGGAGATTGATGGTATACAGTATCTTGATCAAGCAAGCAGGGACGCAGGAGAAGGCACAAGAAACTATGTTGTTTTTGACGAAAACTTAATAACTATAAAGCCTGACGATTTTGCTACTGAATCAGCCAAGATGCTTGCTGATTTAGACAAAGCAGGCTCTCCTGATTTTATTAAAACGGTAGATCAAATCGCGTCGTCAACGGGAACTCCGTCTGTTAGAAAAGCAACAGAGACGGGAGTTCCTTTTGTACCGTTTACTGAAGAATACGCCGCTCAAGTGGCAAGAACATTACCGGAACCGACCAATAGTAAGGGCTACCCCGGCGCGGACGTTGCCAACCTTAGAGGCGTGAAGGGCGATCCAATAGCCGAAACATGGAACAGGCAAATTGCCAGTGATCCTATGGGAATGCTTGAGTTGTATAAGAAGCATCCTGAAACTGACGGTGGCAAGGTGCATGATACGGACGTGTTCAGAGAGCTTAACCCTAATTACTTAGCGGATAGAACGATAGCTACCTCTGTGCATGAGCCTTCTGGCGCTCTTAACAATATGTTTTACGAGATGAAACTAGCCGAGACACAAGGACAACCCGGATATTGGTTGTTTACCGGAGGAGGGCCTGCTTCAGGTAAATCTTCTGGTCCTGCGGGGCAGATGAGAAAAGGCGCTGATCTAGTGTATGACGGCAGTCTGGCTAATTACGATAGTGTCGCTCCACGCATAGACGCTGCTCTTGCTTCTGGCAAGCGGGTCGAAATAGCTTTTGTATTGCGCGATCCAGAAAAGGCGATAAGGCAAGCAGTAGATAGGGCTATGAAACAAAAGAAAGAATTTGGGTCGGGGCGAACCATACCTATAAACTACTATACTGGTATGCACGTTGATGCTCGACAGACGTTGAAGCGCCTTAATGAGCGTTATGCAGACAACGAGGCGTTTAAAATAACCGTGACTAATAACCAAGGCGGTGTAAACGACGCTAGAATAGGAACACTTGACGAAGTGGTTGATTTAGATTATGATACTACTGTGCGGAAAGTGAGTTCCGTGTTAGATGAAATGAAAAAGGAAGGAGTTATTGATGAAGACATATACCAAGGGTTCACTAGGAACACGAACCTCGAAACACCCACCACCCCCACCTCGGTTTCTGACACCGGAGGAACGCCGAAAAGACGCGGAGATGGACAAGCTGCGGACCAAAGCGATAGCCAATTGGGGCAAGAACGAGTCCAAGTATCTGTAGAACCTTTAGAAGTAGGCGTTGACGAGACCCTTAGCGGCGGTCAGCGTTTAAGAAACTACACCCCCAATAACCTACAAACCCTAGAAGAATTAGCTTCTAATGCCTCAGCAGGCACAAAAAGAGCCGATGCCTTAATAAACGCACCTGTAGAAACAGGGACAAAAGTGGGTATTCGACTTAATCTTAATTCTAAGATCCCTAATGCTCCAAAAGGTTTAGATAAGCTTCAGACACTTCATAAGAACAATTTCAATGGAGAGGCGCTTTCTTACGTTCCTTACGCTACCGTGGAAAACGTGGTGTTTAACGTAAGCCAAAAAGGACGACGGGGTATAGCGGCTAAGATCTCAGGAATGGATGTTCCAGAGGCTAAAGCCAAGTTCCCTGCCATGTCTGTAGACGGTAATTATGTTCCTGATAAAAATGTGCTTAAAGAGGGTGGCGATTTTGTTGAGATAGGTTTCAATCCTAAAGCACATCACTTATTTATCGACATGAACACAGGGCAAGCGGTGAAAGGCGCTGATCTGGCTACCGTGGTCGGCGACAGGGTATACGCCAAAGGTGTGCAGTATTACAAGAAATCTGAAGCTCCTGCGCCGTTATCCGCGTCGGATGGCACGGACTTACCAAGTCAGGTAAGGTATCAACAAATGAAAAGTGGCGGCTTAGTAGAGCGCGCAACACATAATCAAACATACATTTAGGACAAGACGATGCCAGTAGATAAAGTAGTCAATTTAGCACCAGAGACAGAGGTTACCGTTATAGAAGGCATGGAAGACATGCCTGAGATAGAGGTGGTTATTGACGAGGACGGAGAAGCGTCATTAGAGATTGAGCCAGAAAAGGACCCTGATTTTTATGAGAATCTGGCAGAAAACATTGATGAAACGGACCTTACACGTATCTCTTTGGATTTATTAGCTTTTTACGAAGCAGACAGCAGTTCTCGAAAAGACTGGAATCAAATGTATGCTAAGGGATTAGAGTTATTGGGGCTTAAAGTAGAGGAACGCACACAGCCTTTCCGTGGAGCAGCAGGTGCGGTGCATCCAATGCTTACCGAGGCCATAGTGCAATTCCAAGCACAGGCGTTCAAAGAGCTAATGCCAGCCGGAGGTCCGGTTCGCACGCAGATCATGGGCAAAGAAACCATAGATAAGACACAACAGGCGTCGCGCGTGCAGGACTTTATGAACTATCAGATCACTACGGAGATGAAAGAGTACACCCCTGAGTTCGATCAACTGTTGTTTTACACAGGTTACGGGGGTTCTGCCTTTAAAAAAGTCTACTATGACCACTATTTGGGCCGTATGGTCAGTCGTTTAGTGCTGCCTGATGACCTTTATATCCCCTATAACGGCTCTAGTGTCATGTCTGAGTGCCGTCGGATTACTCACCGTCTTGCAATGGACTCGAATGAGTTTAAAAAGCGTGTGGTATCAGGGGAATATCTGGATGTACAGGTAGATGAAGACGGATCGGCCTTGAATAATGATCAGATCAAGGACGCGGTTAATCGAATTACAGGCATAAACCCTAGTGGAGAGCCTGAAGAGCTGTCTTTGTTAGAGTTTCAGGTAGATTTGGACATACCTGAGTACGAAGATACGGACGAAAAAGGCAATGCCACTGAAATTAAGCTGCCTTATGTCGTCACAATGGACGAAGCATCAGGGCAAATCCTAAGAATTTGCCGAAACTGGAGAGAAGACGACGAATTAAAGCTACGACTTGAGTATTTTGTGCATTATGTGCTTGTAGAGGGCACGGGAGCCTATGGTTTGGGCTTTGTACACCTTATTGGCGGCCTTTCTAAGACAGCAACAGCCGCATTAAGGCAATTATTGGACGCAGGCACGTTACAAAACCTTCCCGCAGGCTTCAAAGCTAAGGGTGCGCGTATTGCAGACGATGATAAGCCTTTACAACCCGGCGAATTTAGAGATATGGACGCCGGAGGAGCAGAATTAAGTAGTTCTTTGATGCCTTTACCCTATAAAGAGCCTAGTCAGACACTATTTCAGCTATTAGGGTTCACTGTAGACGCAGGTAAGCGTCTTGCAAGCACTGCGGACATGCAAGTAGGGGATTCTAACCAACAGGCGGCTGTGGGCACTACAATCGCTCTGTTAGAGCGTGGCTCTATGGTTATGTCAGCTATACACAAGCGCCTTTACTATGCCCAAACGCAAGAATTTGAGATGTTGTTTAAAGGGTTTGGGGAGTATTTGGACGATGAGTACCCTTATGACGTGCCGGGAGCAAGTCGCTCAGTAAAAAGGGCTGACTTTAACCACATGGTTGGAGTTCAGCCTATTGCAGACCCTAATATCTTTTCTGCGGCACAACGAATTGCTTTGGCCCAGACCCAGTTGCAGTTAGCTCAAAGCGCGCCACACATGCACAACATGTATGAGGCGTATTACCGTGTGTATCAGGCAATGAACGTGCGGGACATAGACGGTATCCTCAAGATGGAAACCAACCAAATGCCAAAAGACTCTGCAACAGAGAACATGGAAGTGTTGGATAGCAAGAAACTCAAGGCTTTTGCGGGACAACAGCACGATGCTCACATTGCGTCTCACTTAATTATGGGGATGTCTCCATTAATTCAAGCTAATCCTATAGCAGCCTCTGAGCTTCAAAAGCATGTTATGGACCACATCAAGTTAAAGGCAGAGGAAGACACTGAAGCAGAGTTGTTTCAACAATACGGTGCTGATCCTGACAGGATGATCTCAGAATTACAGAAAGAAGCATTGGTTGCATTAAAGATTGTAGAGAATTTACGAGAAATGAAGGCGATGGAAGCAGAGCTTACGGGCGCTAATCAAGAGGGAGAGGACCCGTTAGTCGCACTTAAAGCCCAAGAGCTGGCGCAAAGAGCGGAGAAAGATAAAGCCGATTTTGCATTGGGGCAAGAAAGACTCAAGAATGAGCAAATGCGAATAATGGAGAATTCTCAAGCAAATGATGAGCGCATACAGTCGCAGGAAAAAATAGCCAGAGAAAGGACTGAAGTGGCTAGAGAAAGAATTTACGCGCCAAAAGGAGGTTAAAATGCCCCTTAAAAAAGGAAAAAGTAGTAAAATAATTGGTAAAAATATAAAAGAATTGGTTAAAACTTATAATAAACAAGGTAAAATAGGTTCTAGTAAACCAAAAAATACAAAAGCAGCAAAAAAACAAGCTGTAGCCATTGCTTTAAATAAAGCAGGTAAAAGTAAACGTAAGTAAGCCTTTCAGACAGGGGCTATCTTGTCTGCCATTACATGGGAAGAGACCATGCTAGAGTTTGCCGAGCGCATTCTGAGAGAAGTCAGAAAGCTAGAAAGAGATACGGAAGCAATAGTGTTGAGTGGAAACGTTGCCGATATGGAGCGTTATCGTTTTCTTATGGGTCGTCTGGAAGGAATACGTCTTGTAGAGGATTTAATTAGACAGGACATTAAAAAACATTCAGATGACTAATAGGAGACCACATGCAATCTGAAGCAAAAAGCGCGTTAGAAGAGAAATGGGAGAGCCAAAAGGACGAGGATAAACAGGCTGCCCCTAGTCTTAATGACGCATACAACAAAGAGGGAAAGGTAAAAGAAGGGGGAATAGAGCAGAAGGTCATGGACCTTATTCCTCAACCGACGGGTTGGAGAATAGCTTTATTACCTTATCGAGGGGCTGCTACTACCAAAGGCGGTATTGCTTTGGCTAAAGAGACACAGGAAAGAACGCAGCTTGCAACTAACGTAGGGTTTGTTTTAAAGAAAGGTCCTTTGGCTTATGCCGATCCATCTAAGTTTCCAGATGGCGCGTGGTGTAACGAGGGGGATTGGGTAATCTTTGGACGCTACGCGGGTTCTCGTATTCAGATTGATGGCGGTGAAATTAGACTTTTAAACGATGACGAGATCTTGGGAATAGTTACTGATCCTGAGAACGTTTTGCACATGTGAGGAAACTTTAATGGCTGAACCAAAGAACGAAGAACTTGAGTTTGATATTGGAGAAAATGAGCAGGAAGCTACCGTTGAAATGAATGAAGATGGAACGGAAGCCAAGGTTGCCTCAGAAGAGGAGGCTCCTATCGTTGAGGAAGAAAAGCAGGAGGCGGCTGAAAAAGCACCTAATGCAGAGGACTTAGATGATTATTCGGACAAAGTAAAAAAACGAATAGATAAATTGACCGCAAGGCTGCGTGAGTCTGAAAGAAGGGAAAAGTCTGCGGTAGATTACGCTAAAAGTGTTCAAGAACAACACAAAGGTCTACAAGAACAATTACAAAAAGTCTCTACTGATCGTATGGGAGAGGCAAGAGGAAGAGTTGAAACACAGGTTACGGCGCTTAAAAGTGTTGTTAAAAAAGCTCGTGAAGAAGGCGATATTGACACAGAAACTGAGGCGCAACAAAGACTTACAGCGGCTTTAATTGAACAACAACAGTTAGCACAACAAGAAAGGCAGCCTGTTCCTCAACCTGAAGTTCCTGTGCAGCCTCCTGCACCGCCCCAACCAACGGCTGACCCAAAAGCTGAAAATTGGGCAGGTAAGAACCCGTGGTTTGGAGAAAATATTGTGATGACGAATACCGTTAGGGGTATTCATGTTGAGTTAGTAAAGAACGAAGGGTTTGACCCGACCACAGATGAGTATTATGATGAGATAGATCGCAGAATGCGTGGATTATTCCCGCAAGAGTTTGGAGAGGCTTCTCCTGAACCTGCGCCACAGAATAACAGGACCAACCGACCCGTGCAGACGGTGGCTCCTGCAACCCGCTCGTCGGGAGTCAACAGTTCAGCACGCCGTACTATAAAGTTGAAACCCAGCGAGGTTGCAATCGCTAAAAAATTAGGGGTTCCACTTGAAGAATATGCTAAACACGTGAAGAGGTAAGCCATGAGCGATAAACCTGTACCTAAACTTTCTCGCAGTAAACGATCCACTGAGACACGTGAGGAAACTGCGCGTCGCAAATCTTGGCGCCCACCTTCTCGGCTAGATGCTCCTGAAGCCCCACCGGGATATAAACACCGTTGGATTCGGGCAGAGTCTACTGGACAAGAAGATCGAATAAACGTGACCTCCAAACTCCGCGAAGGGTATGAGTTGGTCCGTGCAGACGAGTATCCTGAGTTCCAAAGCGTAGTTCAAGAAGACGGTAAGCACGCTGGCGTGATTTCTGTCGGTGGACTGTTATTAGCTAGGATTCCAGAAGAAACAGCCGAGGAGCGTCGTGAGTATTACGCTTCAAGAACCCATGATCAAATGCGTGCTGCTGATAATGATCTGATGAAGGCAAATGCACACTCTTCAATGAAGATCAATGCACCAGAAAGGCAGTCACGTGTAAGTCTCGGAGGACCTCGGTCATCCGATTAACCTGTTATTAAAGGACAATTATCATGGCAAATGCTGATAAAGCTTTCGGTTTGCGTCCTCTTGGCAATTTAGCTGCTTCTGGTTCACAAAAGCAGTACGGCTATGAGATCGCAGATAATCAAGCAGGAGCTATTTTTCAAGGGGACTTAGTGACTCTGAAAGATGGCTACATTCTTCAGTTTGATCCTAGCAGCCACACGGCTGCGGTAGGCGTATTTAATGGTTGTTTCTACACAGATCCAACCACTGGTAAACCTACTTTTTCAAACTATTACCCCGGTTCGGTTAATATCACACAAGGCACTATTAACGCTGACGTGTTGGACGATCCGAATCAACTGTTCCTCATTCAAAATGATGGGACTTCTGCCGCATCAAATTATGGCAAGAACGCTGACGTTGTAGTTGCAGCGGGAAGCACCACTACTGGTGTTTCTGCAATGGAACTAGACACCAGCACAATCGCCACCACAGCCGCGTTAAACCTAAAAATTATTGGCCTTTGGTCTGCGCCCGATAATGCTGTAGGAGCCAACGCTGTTGTTGTGGTCAAGATTAACGAACACCTGTACGGAAGTGCAGGGGTTGCTGGCCAATAGGAGTAAACTGACATGGCAATTTCTCGTTCACAATTAGTAAAAGAACTGGAACCCGGTCTAAACGCTCTGTTTGGTCTGGAGTACAACCAGTATGAAAATGAGCATTCAGAGGTATATGAGACGGAAACTTCCGACAGAGCCTTTGAAGAAGAAGTAATGCTTTCAGGTTTTGCGGAAGCTCCAGTTAAATCAGAAGGCTCTGGCGTAGCTTACGACCAAGCCCAAGAGGTTTATACTGCGAGATATACGCACGAAACTATTGCTTTGGCTTTTAGTCTTACCGAAGAAGCTGTTGAAGATAATCTATATGATCGTCTAGCGTCTCGTTACACTAAAGCACTTGCTCGTTCTATGGCACAAACCAAGCAGATTAAAGCTGCTGATATCTTAAACAATGCTTTCACTACTTCTCTTGGTGGTGACGGCAAGGCTTTGTGTGCTACTGACCATCCAACACTGGGCGGTCCTGATTTAGCAAACGAACTGGCTACAGCAGCCGACCTTTCTGAGGCTTCCTTAGAACAGGCGCTGATAGATATCGCTGCTTTCACCGATGAGCGTGGTTTGAAAATAGCTGTTCAAGGTACTAAGTTAGTCATTCCAAAGGAACTTCAGTTCACTGCTGACCGCATTTTGAAGTCAACTCTGCGTGTAGGCACAGCAGACAACGACATCAACGCTGTCCGCAACATGGGCATGGTTCCTCAAGGCTATGTGGTCAATCATTATCTGACTGATCCAGATGCTTTCTTTATTATGACTGATGCCCCTAACGGCATGAAAATGTTCCAGCGTGTAGCAATCAAGACTGGTTTTGAAGGCGACTTTGAAACTGGTAATGTCCGCTACAAGGCTAGAGAGCGTTATAGCTTTGGCTTTAGCGATCCTAGAGGCATTTTCGGTTCACCGGGTACACCATAAGGTGATATGGAAAAGGGCCTATTGTAGGCCCTTTTCTTTTTCTATAAGATAAACTCTTATCCTGACAGACGCATCCCGTGTCTGACACTGGCCACGACAGGAGACACATAATGGCTAATACTACTTTTTCTGGTCCTATTAAAGCCGGAACGATCAAAGACACTATTGGAACAACTATAGGCACAGACGTGTCTAATGTTGGTTCGGTAGTAATGGCTCAATCCGTTGTTGTAGATATTATCGGTGCAGATGCTCTCAATCAGCGTGTTGCAATTATTCCCGCTAATTCCCAAGTTATTGATGTGATCCTTAACGTGACCACAGTTAATAATGATTCAGGCACTGCTACAGTCGCTATTGGCACAAGTGCAGACGCTGATGCTTTCCTCCCAGCCACTAACGTCAAAGCTCTTGGCACAACGAGAGGGACTTTGGATACTGAAGCAACCGACGTGGGCACTACTGACTTGGAGGTGTTTGCTGACTTTGATGCAAACACTGGAGACGGCTCTACTGGAGCAGCAACTGCTACTGTTTTGTATATACAAAACAACAACCTCTCCTAAAGGAGGTGACCTGTGAGTAATAGTGATATTAAATCCGTTACCAAAACGGCAGATGCTTCTGCCGTTGTAGGTCGTTGTAGACTATATGGTGTTTACTTTACAAACACTGCTACAGCTTCTTCTTTTGATCTAAAGGATGGTACTACAAGTTCGGGCAGTTCGTTGTTAAATGTAGTAACTCCAGCAGCAGTGGGTGCTCAAGATCTTTTTATTCCTGATATGGGTATTCTGTTTCAAGATGGCATATACATAGATGTAGCAAATGCAAATGTCACAAGCGTTACCCTTTTCTTTGAAGGAGGAGACCCGCAGTAATGGCGGTTAAGAAAAAGGGAACTATGAAAGGCCACACCATTAAAGGTGGTCATAAGCGCCCGACTAAATCTGGTGCAGGTATGACCAAGAAGGGTGTGGCTAAATATCGTAGGGACAATCCCGGTTCTAAACTCAAGACAGCCGTTACTGGTAAAGTGAAGAAAGGCAGCAAGGACGCAAAGCGGCGAAAGTCGTTTTGTGCCCGTTCTGAAGGACAAATGAAGAAGTTTCCTAAAGCAGCAAAAGATCCAAATAGTCGTTTGCGCCAAGCGCGAAAACGATGGAGATGTAGATGAAGAAAAAAGCAACAGTTAAAAAAAGAGTGGTTCGTAAGGCAACAGGAGGATCAGTTAAAAAATCTTCTGTTAATAAAGCAGGTAATTACACAAAGCCCTCTATGCGTAAACAGTTGTTTAATCGAATAAAAGCAAGTGGAAAAGGAGGCAAACCGGGTCAATGGTCTGCACGTAAAGCACAGATGTTGGCCAAACAGTACAAGGCGAAAGGCGGGGGTTATAGGGACTAATGGCTCTTAAAAAATCCCAAAAGTCTTTAAAGTCTTGGACAAAGCAAAAATGGAGAACTAAAAGTGGTAAGCCGTCCACACAAGGACCAAAAGCAACAGGAGAAAGATATCTTCCTGCGAAAGCTATTAAGTCATTGAGTTCAAAGGAATATGCTGCGACTTCTCGAAAAAAGAGAAAAGACACAAAAGCAGGAAAACAATTTTCGTCGCAACCTAAGAAGGTTGCTAAAAAAGTTAAACGCCATAGACGAGTGAGGTGATTAAAATGGCTGGACGTGGAATGGGTATAGCTACTAAAGGTGGCGGCGCAGTTTCTTCAGGGCCTCGTAACAAAAAAGTGTCAGGTCCTTCAACTAAAGTTGAAGTTATGATGGCAAAAGGAGGCATGGCTAATAAAAAAGGTAAATTTCCAGATTTAACTGGAGATGGAAAAGTTACAAAGGCCGATATACTTAAAGGAAGAGGCGTTAAGAAAATGAGAGGCGGTGGCATGGCTAAAAAGGTCGGCCCTGTTAAAGTTAAGAAAATGAGAGGCGGTGGCATGGCTAAAAAGGTCGGCCCTGTTAAAGCTAAGAAAATGAGAGGCGGTGGCATGGCTAAAAAGGTCGGCCCTGTTAAAAGAAGGAAGGGATGATCACTAACGTTGAACGTAGCGACATAGTTAAAGAAATTAAAGAGTGGTCAAAATATGCGCTAGAGGTCAGCAGCCCTGATTTTAATAACTTGCCGCCTTGTCCTTATGCAAAGGCGGCATGGAAAGAAAACAAGGTAGACGTAGTTTTTGAAACAAGTAGGGAAAGTTATCAAGTTCTTTACGCCACTCTTAATGGTTGGAAAGATAAAAAAGAGCTTGTAATAGTAGTAGATACAGAATTTGTAGAGGACCCAAACGAGTTTCATCAATTTGTAGATAACCTTAATGAGGCTATTGCAGATGGAGCATTTGTAGACAAAGATTTCTGGGTGATGGGGTTTCATCCAGAGGATGAAACAAATGAACTTATTGATGATGGAACTTTTGAAGGCGAAACAGAAGTGCAGTACGCTTTGTTATTTGTGCAGCGGCTATCTAAATTAGAAAAAGCTGCTGAAAAATTAAGACCCCTTGGATATTACGACAGATATTTTCAAGAATATGATGTAACAAAGATGTACCAATTACGGACCAATTTTTATAGGCAATTGATGCCCGGTGTAGCTAATGGCGACTTCAGGAACAACAACTTTTAATCTTGATATTGACGACCTTGTAGAAGAGGCTTTTGAACGTTGCGGCATGAGAATGACAGCGGGGTATCAACTGTCTTCTGCGCGTCGTTCTTTAGACCTATTGTTTTTAGATTGGGCTAATCGAGGATTAAATCTTTGGACAATAGAAGAGGCCACAAGTGCTCTAGTTAAAGGAAATGGCAGCATTACGTTAGGCACGGATACAGTGAATGTTCTTTCAGCAGTTATACGGCAAGATGCTGGCACGACTAGCCAGCAAGATATTAGTATGCAAAGGATCAGCCGAGAAGAATATCTTAACTTACCAAATAAACTAACAGAGGCAAGACCTACCCAGTTCTATGTTGAAAGAGACAACGCACCTACAGTGTTTCTATACCCTACTGCGGACAAGGCATACACTTTTGTTTATTACAGGATTAGAAGAATACAAGATGCTGGAGCGTATACAAACACTAGCGATGTAAACTTCAGGTTTTTGCCGTGTCTTGCTTCAGGATTAGCATATATGCTTTCGTTAAAGTATGCTCCAGACAGGGTAACTTTGTTAAAACAATACTATGAAGAGGATTTTCAAAAAGCAGCATTAGAGGATAGGGATACTGCTAGTGTAAATTTTGTGCCTCAATTAGGAAATTAAAATGCCTAATCAAGCCACAGGCAAGTATTCTTATGGCATTTGTGACTATTGTGGTCAACGCTACAGGCATTTAGACTTACGAAAAAATTGGAAAGGGTTTATGGTCTGCCCCGATGACTATGAACCAAAAGAGCCTCAGATAGAACCTTTAAATTTTAGAGGAGACGCAATTGCAATAAGCGATCCTCGCCCAGATAGGACAGAGCCTGTTGTTGTTTTTGTTGGAACGCCAGCAGATTCAGCGTTTCAAAGCATAGGAACTGCGGATGGAGGCACGAATATGCAGCCTTTTCCGTTACAAAAGGCTGTGGAGGGAGTTGGAGAAATAGGGACAGTAACTTTAACAGGAGTAGTAGCGAATACTTTTATAGTAACAGTTGCAACAGGTACAAACTCGTATGGGACGGGTAATAAATTTTATTTGGGAGGCGTGGTGAGTCCTACAGTAGAACTAATAGAAGGACTAACTTACAAGTTTGACCAATCAGACGGTACAAACGGAACGCACCCGTTACGGTTCTCTACTACGCCTAATGGTACATGGAATGGAGGATCGGAATATACCACCGGAGTTAGCACTAACGGAGTTCCCGGTAACGCAGGTGCATATACGCAAATAACAGTCGCTAGTTCAGCGCCTACTTTATACTATTATTGTTCTGCTCATAGCGGGATGGGAGGACAGGCAAACACGCCTTAAAAAACAATGACTTATGATGAGCTTGTTACAAATATAAGAAACTATACTGAAGTAGACAGTAATGTTTTTTCAAACTCCGTTATAGATACTTTTATCACAATGGCTGAGAATAAGATTTTACGAGACATTGATTTAGATGTTTTTAAAAAAGAATCTTCAGGAACTTTAACCGACGGCAATAGGTTTTTAGCCTCTCCCTCTGATATTCTTACGCATCGTTATATGTTTATAACTGTAGGAACAGAGAGAGTTTATTTAGATTTTAGAGACACTTCTTTTATGAAAGAATATTGGGCTAACCCAACCAGTAAGTCAGTTCCAAAATATTATTCTGTATGGGATGAAAACACCTTCTATATTGCGCCTACGCCGGATAGTAACTATGCTGTTCAATTAGGGTATATTTACAGACCTGACCAACTTTCCTCTACTAATACAACCACTTGGATAAGCACTAACTCCCCTGAAGCACTTTTATACGCCACGCTAATCCAAGCATATAGCTATACCAAAGGACCTGTAGACATGCTTCAGTATTTTCAACAAAGTTACAGTGAGGCCATACAGGGGTTGGGAGTTGAACAACAGGGTCGTCGTCGTAGAGATGAGTATCGTGATGGCATGATACGCATACCCATTAAATCAGAGAGTCCGGGTCCATGATAAGCTCTGAAAGTATTGCAGAAATAGGTAATGTAAAGGTTACTACTGTATCTAAACGTGGGTTTACTGTAGAGGAGTTAGCTGAACAAGCGTTAGATAAAATAATTTATGTGGGAGGCAATAGCCATCCTTTAATTGTAGAGCAGGCAGAAGCTTTTAAAAATCAAATCCGTGGGGTGCTGATTGAGTATATGAAACAAGCTATTCGTTCAGACCGCACAACTTTGGCAAACCAATTCCGCGATGCTGGGCATTCGGAACTTGTAAAACTATTGGAGACATAACATGGCAATAACGATAGCAACAGCGATGCCCACAAGTTTTAAAGTAGAATTACTTAAAGGGCTACACGATTTACAAAACGGTGCGGATACTTTGAAGATTGCACTGCTTAAATCAGTATCATCAGGTTCAGGAACCTATGGCGCTGCAAGCACTAACTACTCTGACATTACAGGTAATTCTGATGAGACAAGTGGTTCAGGTTACAGCGCAGGTGGTAATACTCTTACTAACGTAACTCCAGTTGCTTCTAGCACCACGGCTGTTTGTGATTTTAACGACACTACTTGGTCAAGTGCTTCTTTTACTACTTGTGGAGCAATGATTTATAACACTAACAACTCTAATTCTGCTTGTGCGGTGTTAAGTTTTAGTGGCGACCAAACGGTTAGCACTGGTGATTTTACTATTCAGTTCCCTGCTGCGGGTGCTTCTACTGCGATTATTCGTATCGCTTGAGGCTGAACAGTGGCAGATAAAACTGTATATCTTGGCGCTGTATGGGGTAAAGACGGTTGGGGTGACGGTGCTTGGGGTGCTAATGGAAATGTATCTGTTGTAGGAACAGGTGCAGTAGGGACAGTAAGTTTTGTTCTGGATGAAAATGTCGTACCGACAGGTGTAGCAGGTACAAGTGCAGTAGGCACGGTTACCATAAGCCGAACTGGAGTTGTAGTTCCAACAGGTGTAGCAGGGACAGGCGCAGTAGGGACATTAGGGTTATCTTACAATCACATTGAGTACCTCGGTGCTGTATGGGGTAAAGACGGTTGGGGTGATGGCGCTTGGGGAGACAATGGAAACGTCTCTGTATCAGGAACAGGCGCAGTAGGGACTGTAAGCATAGCTCTTTCAGACGCTATTGTACCGACAGGAGTAGCAGGAACAGGCGTAGTAGGAACAGTAAGTTTCATTTTGGATGAAAATATTGTACCGACAGGAGTAGTAGGAACAGGCGCGGTAGGGACTGTGCTTATTTCTTTTGCAGAGTTGATTGTTCCAACAGGCGTAGTAGGGACAGGCGCAGTAGGGACAGGCACAGCCACTGTGCTACCAACAGCTACAGGAGTAGTAGGAACAGGCGCGGTAGGAACTGTAGGTTTTTCGTTTAGTGGCTCAGTAGTGCCTACGGGCGTAAGCGGTACGGGTGCGGTAGGAACGGCACTTGTGCGCGGTTGGAATACAATAGATGATTCACAGACACCAAATTGGGTCGAGATAGCAGCATAAAGAGGATTAAAAAATGGCTACTTATGTAAACAATTTAAGACTTAAAGAGATCGCTACGGGTGACGAGAGCGGCACTTGGGGCACTAGCACAAACACTAATTTAGAGCTTATCGCTGACTCGCTTGGGTACAACACACAAGCCTCTTTTGCTTCAGACGGTAATGCTACTACAACTGTCGCTGACGGCGCGGCAGACCCAGCAAGAGCACTTTATTTTAAAGTTACTTCAGGCGCTACTTTAAGTGCTACTAGAGAACTTACAATAGCTCCTAACACATTATCCCGTTTGATGTGGATAGAAAATGCCACTACGGGCAGTCAGACCATAACCATTAAACAGGGTTCAGGTGGCACTGTTAATATCGGCACTGGGGAAACTAAAATAGTTTACTTAGATGGAGCAGGAGCTGGCGCTGCTGTTGTAGATGCTTTAGCTAATTTTAATTTAAGCCTAACAAGTCAAGTTACTGGGACACTACCTGTAGCAAATGGTGGTACTGGAATTACATCT
>Ga0209645_1000315_pt1 | contig 25774 bp, 28 predicted proteins | sample ETNvirenome_6_30_FD_184070 | JGI IMG/M metagenome (GOLD analysis project Ga0209645, IMG submission 184070) | Marine viral communities from the Pacific Ocean - ETNP_6_30 (SPAdes) (version 2) | ecosystem: Environmental > Aquatic > Marine > Oceanic | place: Pacific Ocean | collected 2013-06-19
TTTGGTTATGACTTGTCGGATAAAGCGTGTTATTACATAGCTCCTACATTTAACCAAGCAAAAGACATTATGTGGCAGTCTTTGAAACAAATGGCTGCACCCATAACAAAAAAAGTACGAGAAAACGAAGGTATTATTACCTTAGTTAACGACAGAACGATACATCTTAAAGGGTCTGACCGCCCTGAGTCTCTTCGAGGCGTAGGATTATCGTATGTTGTGATGGACGAATACGCTTTTATGAAGGAAGAAGTCTGGACTTCTATAATTCGTCCTACTTTAGCAGATGTGCGTGGTGGTGCATTGTTTATTGGCACACCAAATGGAAAGAATCACTTTTACGATTTGTTCTTAAACGCACAAGAAGGGTTAGATGCACAGGATTGGTCTGCTTGGACTTACAAATCCATAGATAATCCGTTTTTAGACCCTAAAGAAGTGCTAATGGCGACTAAAGACATGCCGTTAGAGTACGTCAGACAAGAATTTGAAGCTAACTTTGCCTCTTTTGGAGGCACAGTCTTTAAATCTGACATGATAGAAGTAGCTGACAGTCCAAAAGACGGGGGAGACATTTACATGTCGGTAGACCCTGCAGGTTATGAAGATGTCAAAGGGATTTCTCAAGGTAAATCCCACAGACTAGACGAGACAGCCATATCAATAGTAGAAGTTTCTAACTCTGGGTGGTTTGTACACGAAGTCATAACAGGACGTTGGAATGTAAGAGAAACAGCGTTGCGTATTTTAAGAGCAGCGCAAGCTTACAGACCTAAAGTAGTAGGAATAGAAAAAGGTGCGCTTAAAAACGCACTAATGCCTTACTTGCACGACAATATGAGAAGGTTAAATGTATACCCGTACATTACAGAACTATCTCACGGTAATCAAAAGAAAGCTGACCGAATTGTTTGGGCGTTACAAGGTAGAATGGAACAAGGTAGGTTAACTTTTGCACCAGGAGAGTATTTACCAAAGATAACAGAGCAATTACTGGACTTTCCTAATCCGTTGTCTCACGACGACATGATAGATAGCCTAGCCTACATAGACCAGATTGCAGTAACACCATACGATATGAGAATAAACAGCGATGTAGAGGAATGGGAACCTCTTGACCCTGTTAGCGGAATGTAATAAGGACGCATAATGGCAGTAACAAAAATAGTAGAAAACTACGGAGACCAATCTTCTGAACAACCAGCTCGCGTTGACACAGAGTTAACGGGGTGGATTGTCTACAAAGTAGATAACTGGGAAGAGTCCCGTAATCGCCAACATCAAGACCGTTGGCAAGAGTATTATCGTCTTTGGCGTGGTCAACATGGTGGCCCAGAAGATAAAATACGACAACACGAACGCTCTAAAATAATTGCACCTGCTTTGCAACAGTCTATTGAGGCTGGCGTTGCAGAGATGGAAGAGACTATCTTTCACAGAAAACGGTGGTTTGACCTAGAAGATGATGTACGAGAAAAGGTCTTTGCACAATTAATAAAAGAAAATCAAAATCAAATAGACCCACAACAGCTAGAAGCTTTAGCTAGAGATGTAGATACAAGGCTAGACGGAATTACGTCACAACTGTTAGAAGATTTTGAAACAAGACATGTAAATCAAGGTATATCAGAAATACTCTTAAACGCAGCCTTATACGGCACAGGCGTAGGAAAGATAGCGGTAGAGCAAAAGCCTAGGCGAGTGCCTATAACAGGCTCTGCGGGCGTTACAAGCGATATAGAGGTAGTTAATGACATACACGTTAACCTTGTCCCTGTAGACCCTAACGAGTTTGTTATAGATATAGCTGCTCGTAGCATAGACGAAGCTCTAGGCGTAGCACACGTTTACACGATACCTAAGCACGAAGTAGTACAAAAACAAGACAGAGGTATCTGGAACCAAACAGAAGTAGGTTTGTACGATAATGACCCTTCAGAACATCAAGAGTTTGACATACATGAAGAAAGCTACACTGACGTAGAGCATGTAGAGATACTAGAGTATCACGGACTTGTACCTAAAGACTTATTTAAAGATGCTGCTAAAGAAAGCGTTATAGACCCTTTAGCTGAGTTTGCAGAAGAAAACTCTAACTTAGAGTATGACGACGCAGGAGAAATGGTAGAAGCTATTGTTTGGATTGCGAATCGTTCTCAATTACTTAAAGTAGTTCGTAACCCATTTATAATGCAAGACAGGTCTTTTGTCGCATTTCAGTGGGACACAGTACCTAATAGGTTCTGGGGTAGAGGTATAGCTGAGAAAGGTTATAACCCTCAGAAAGCGTTAGACGCAGAATTAAGAGCAAGGATAGATTCGTTAGCACTAGCTACCTACCCTGTTGCTTTGGTTAATGGAATGATGGCTCCTAGAAACGGAGACTTCTCTATTAGACCAGGAAGGAATATTGTTGTTAGCGGCCCTGTTAATGAGGCTATTGCACCATTTAAGTTTCCTGGCCCAGACCCGCAGAGTTATCGACAGTCTGCAGAGTTTGAGCGTATGGTAACAATGGCTACGGGGTCTATGGACACCGCAGCCCCATTAGGAGTTAACCCTCGTAATGCTACTGCAGGTGGCATGTCAATGATGATGGGTGCTATTCTTAAACGAGCGAAGAGAACACTCCGAAACATGGAGTTTGAGTTTCTTTCGCCATTAATCCACAAGGTTGCTTGGCGGTACATGCAGTTCGATACGGAGCGTTATCCCGTAGCCGATTATCGTTTTAGAGTTCACGGAGCTCTAGGTGCGCAAGCGCGTGAGTTTGAGGTAGCACAATTAACTCAACTTATGCAAACAGTACCTCCAGGTTCTCCTGCTTACTGGGTATTGCTTAAAGGTGTTATTAATAATTACAACATTGAAGATAAAGAGATGTTGGTTAAAATATCTGACCAGTTCTTGCAGCAAGCTCTTAATCCACCAGAACCACAACCTGATTTTGACCAGCAAGCTAAACTACAAGACCAAGAACTCAAGAAACAAGCTCTTATGTTTAAGGTTATGGAAAGCAAGCTTACAAACGCTAGACGTGATTTTGAAATGGAAGCAGAGGCTGAAAGAGACAGAGGCGAAGCTATCTGGAATCAGTCAGAAGCTCTGCTCAATATTGCTAAGGCTAAAACAGAAGAGCAAAGAGCTGCTGCTGAAGTTGCATACAAAGAAGCTAAAGCTGCCGAAGCTTTGGCAGGTAAACCTGCTACAGAAAAATCTGAGGCTACACAGCCTATAGAGTATCTAACTTTAGTTGACACACTAAAAGATTCGTATGAGCAGTTTACTAACAGTGCTATTGAACAGATTAACAACAAAGTTAACGATAGCATTAACCACATTACACAAAGACAACAAATGTTTCAGATTGACCCGCTTAACGCTAAGTTAGACGCAATACTGCAACAACAAGGTAATATGGCTCCACAAGCTCCACAAGAACAGACTCCTCCTGATTTAACTATAGAACGTGGCCCTGATGGTAGAGTAGTGTCTATCGGAGGACGACCTGTGCGTAGAGGAGACAATGGTGAACTGCGAGGTGTTGAATAATGGCTAGTACCTATACTTCAAATTCTGGAGTCGAGAAACCAGGGATTGGCGACCAATCAGGAGAGTGGGGTACTACAGTCAATACCAATATGGATATATTGGATAGAGCTATTAACGGTGTAGGTGTTATTACTTTATCAGGAACAACACATACGTTAACGACTACAGACGGAGCATTGTCAGACGGACAATACAAAGTTCTTGTTCTAAGTGGTAGCCCTAGCGGTACAAATACTATAACCATCAGTCCTAATGACCAAGACAAGTTATATTTTGTAGTTAACAGTAGTGGACAGACTGCTACGTTTTCTCAAGGCTCTGGAGCTAATGTTAGTGTTGTTAACGGAGATACTAAAATTATATACGCTGACGGAGCAGGGTCTGGAGCAGCAGTTACAGAATTTGCATCTGAAGTAGATGCGTTAGAAGGAATTACAGCAGGTACAGTCGCTGCATCTAAAGCAGTAATTGTTGACGCTAATAAAGATATAGGGTCGTTTCGTAACGTAACTCTTACAGGAGAGTTAGATGCCGGAAGCTTAGACGTTTCTGGTGATGCTGATATAGACGGGACGCTGGAAGCCGACGCTATGACTTTAAACGGCACAGCAATTACTACTACAGCCACATTATCTACGGGGATTAGTAACACTAACGTACCCGTATTTACAACTGGCGTAGCAGACGATGACTTTCTACGAGTTGCTGGTACTTCTATAGAAGGTAGGTCAGCAAGTGAGGTTTTATCAGATATTGGCGGTCAGGCATCTTTAACCTTTGGCATATCAAATACAAACGCTGTAAAAGTTGATAGTGCAAGTGTAGCCGATGACGAGTACGCAAGGTTTACTGCTAATGGATTAGAAAGCAGAAGCACCTCAGAAGTCCTTTCAGATATAGGAGCATCTGCCGTTGCAGGTTCTAGCTCGATTGTAACCACTGGAGCTTTAGACGCTGGTAGTATTACCTCTAATTTTGGAAATATTAATAATGGCAGTAGTACGCTTACTACAGGAGCGTTAACTGCAAGTAGTGGTGCAATACCAGCGTTAACTACAGTTACGAGCATAAACTCTGGTCAAATAGCTAATAGAAATGCCGTACAAAACGGAGCTATGATGGTAGACCAGAAAGGTGGTACGACAACGCTATCAGGATATTCAGCAGCAAAACCAGACAGATTTACTGCTTTTGTATCTAATGCTGGCACACAAACTGTAGCCCAAGACAGCGAAGCTCCAGCAGGGTTTCATAAATCATTAAAAGCTACAAATACAGTTGCAGACGCTTCTATAGCATCTGGAGATAGGGCTGCAATTATTTACAGGCTTGAAGGTAATGATGCCGCAAGATTTGCTTTTGGAGGAAGTGACGCAAAAACTGTAACGCTTTCGTTTTATGTTAGAAGTAGCATTACTGGAACACATGGCGGTGCGTTAGGTAATGGTTCTGACAATAGGTCTTACCCGTTTACTTATTCTATTTCAAGCGCAAACACTTGGGAGCGCAAGTCTATAACTATTGCTGGAGACACTACTGGTACGTGGGCTACAGATACAAGTAGAAGTATGCAAATTGTATGGGGTTTAGGTGTTGGTAGTACAAATTCAGGGACAGCAGGTGAGTGGGCGGCGGCAGATTATAATTCAGCTACAGGTGCGACAACTGCGTTTTTAACTACTGCAAATGCTACTTGGTATCTTACTGGCGTACAGCTTGAAGAAGGCTCTACAGCTACAGACTTTGAGCATAAATCATTTGCACAAGAACTTGCTGCATGTCAAAGATATTGCATAAAAATTGCACCAGCAACTAACGCTGGAGTTGGTACTGGTTTTGCTAGGTCAACTACTACAATGTATGCTGCAAGAGATTTGCCTGTACATATGAGGGCAACACCGACATTAGCTTTTTCTAGCGCAACAGATTTTCAGATTCAATATCTAGGTCTAGTAGAAAATACTACCGCTATGGCGGCTTCTGAATTATCTGCCGATACTATTTCGTTTCAAGCAACTGTAGGTTCAGCAGTTTTAACAGCAGGGCAAGGTATGTATTTACGAGATAAAGATGGTGGTTCTACTATTATAGCAACGGCGGAGTTATAAATGAATATAGCATCAGCACAATATACAACTGGAATAACTGGAAACAATATTAATGTTAAAGTTATTACCACAGACAACAAAGAATTTTGGGTTCCTTTAGATAATGCTAACAACGATTATATAGCTGTATTAGCTTGGGTAGAGGCAGGTAACACAATCGAAGCTGCAGATTAGTAGCATGGATTTAGAAAAACATATATTTGATTGTATTACTAGGGTAGAAGCGCATGAAGCTAGATGTGCGGAAAGAGACAAAACAATATTTGCAAGGTTAGAAAAAATAGAAGCTCACTTAGAACAGTTAAACGCTAAATTGTTTCGAGGTGCAGTAATAATTATAGCAGGAATGACTACATTTATTATTTCGATATTAGGGCCATTTAATTAAATGTCATTTGAACAGTTAGAACATTCGGGGAAAGGTTGGGGAAGAAAAGCTTGGAGTTCTGGAGCTTTTGGTTTTGATGTCCTAGCAGGAACTGTCTCTGAAGATTTAAAGTTTGAACGACTTAAGAAACTTCGTAGACAACAGATTAGAGAGAGGGACGATGAAGAAGTGCTTGCACTAATGATGTTGACAATAATACGAGGTGAATAGTGGATAATAGTGAAATACAAAAATACGAAAAGATGATAGAAACTCTCCATTCAGAGGGTTGGGATTTAATTCGTAATCGTTTAATAGAAATGTTTAACAATCAAAATAACGTACTAGCAATCGGAGATGAAAAAGCTTTCTGGCAAATGCGAGGTTCGTTAGGAATGTTACATTTAATGATTGAGTTTGAGAACGTCTTACAAGCAGAGCTTGAAGGCGCAGACGAGGTACAAAGTGATGTTGAATGATTACAAATGTAATTCTTGTGGGCTAGTACGAGAGTATTGGGCTAAAGAAGAAACAGTTAAGTGCAGAGATTGTGCTAATACTGCTTCAAAAATTGTGTCAGGCGGGAACTTCTCATTACCTGGCATAGATACTGGCTTTCCGACTGCTGCCGATAAATGGGCTAGGAGACACCGAAAAGCTAACCACCATAACTTGAAAGAGTTAGGTATACCCTGTTAATCCCCTTATATAAGGTTAAGATTGGAGAAATAAAATGGCGACAAATCCTATAGTAGAGGCAGAAGAAAACTTTGACGAAGTTGATAACGTCGAAGATTTGACTCAACGCCTTGGACAAGAACTTAAATCAGAAGAAGAACAAGTTGAAGAGCAACCTACTGAGAACGTAGAAACTGAAGAGCTACCCCCTAAATTTCAAGGGAAAAGTGTAGACGACATCATTAACTCTTACGTTAATCTTGAACAGCAATACGGACGACAAGGTAATGAGCTTGGAGAACTTCGTAAACTTACTGACAGTTTAATTCAAAAAAATCTACAAGAAGATGCCACTAGTCAACGTACAGAGTCTCTTGAGAAATCTCTTTCTGAAGATGACTTTTATAACGACCCGCTTAATGCGGTACGCAAGGTAGTTGCGGAAGCTTTAGAACCCGTTAAGAGTAATCTATCTCAAACGCAGGTAGACTCTACAGTACAACGGTTACAAGCCAAACACCCTGATTTAACCGAAGTTGTTAATGACTTAGGTTTTCAACAGTGGATTATGGAAAGCACTCCGCGACAAGATATGTGGGTCAAAGCAAGTAACGGAGATTTTGATTATGCTGACGAACTGTTTACACAGTACAAAGCTGTTCAAAAACCTCAAGTGAAAGCGGAGAAAGAACAAAGTCAAGCTGTAAAAGAGAAAGAGCTTGAGGCTGCTTCTTCTGTATCTTCTGGTTCGTCACAAGACGCAGAAGCATCATCTAGCAAAACGATTTATCGTAGAGCTGAGTTAGTGCGACTGAAGATTAATGACCCCCAGAGATACAATGAACTACAAGGAGAAATTATGCAAGCATACGCAGAAGGCAGAGTTCGTTAATTTATCCAAGTTTAATTTTAATTTTTTATAGGAGGAATAGGTTATGGCCCTCGGCTCTAATCATATGACGATTACCACTCAGGCGAAATTTATCCCTGAATTGTGGTCGGACGAAGTAATCGCGGCATACAAGAGTAATCTTGTACTCGCAAATCTAGTTACCCGAATGAACCACGAAGGTAAAAAAGGTGACACCATTCACATTCCTAAGCCAACTCGCGGTGCAGCTTCTGCAAAAGCAGCACAAACAGCGGTTACGCTTATTACTGCAACAGATACTGAGCTTACAATATCTATTGACAAGCACTACGAATATTCTCGATTAATAGAGGATATCCTAGATAAGCAAGCTTTGTCAAGCATGAGGTCTTTCTACACTGATGACGCTGGCTACTCACTAGCTAAGCAAGTAGATACGCACCTTTGGTTGCAATCTTACGCTTTAACTGGCGGTACAGCTAACACTGTATCTTCAGGAACTACAACTGATTTTGGTACTGCAGGTACTGTTATTGGCTCTGATGGAAGCACAGCTTTCAACGCAGGTAATGACAACGCAGCAGCTTTAGCTGATGCAGGTATCCGTAAGGTAATCCAAACTCTTGACGATGCTGACATTCCTATGGCAGATAGATTCCTTGTTATCCCTCCAGTGGAGAAAAAGAATCTAACTGGTCTTGCTCGATTTACTGAGCAAGCGTTCACAGGTGAAGCTGGCCCAGGAAACTCTATCCGTAACGGTTTAGTCGGTGATGTATACGGAGTACCTGTATACGTTTCTACTAACTGTCCTACAGATACTGAAGGTTCTCAGGACGCTAGACTTTGCTTGTTAGCTCATAAATCAGCGTTAGTTCTTGCAGAGCAAATGTCTGTTCGTACTCAAACTCAGTACAAGCAAGAGTGGTTAGGTGACTTGTTCACTGCTGACACTCTGTACGGTACAGGTGAACTACGAAACGATGCTGGCATTAAGATTGCTGTCGTTGCTTAATAACCTACGGGGAGGGTAAAACCTCCCCCTTTATTTAGGAGATTTAATCTTATGTCTAGGTTATCAGGATTTCCAGTTGTTTCGGCAACTTGGGACGCAGCAAGCATAGCAGACGGGGACGAGGTAGCTGTAGACGTTACTGTTCCTGGAGCAGCTTTAGGTGATTTTGCTATGGCTTCTCTATCTGTTGATGTTGCAGACTTAGTTTTAAGTGTAGCAGTTACGGCTGCAAACACAGCTACGGCGGTATTAGCAAATAATACTGGTGGAGCAGTAGACTTAGGTTCAGCAACCTTGCGTGTTCGCGTCATACCATTTGACGTTATGTAATTTAATGGGGGTGTAACAACCCCCGTTTTTAAGGAGGAATCTAATGTCGTCATCTGCAGTCACATTATTAGACGTTGTTAATAAGATTCTTATTCGTTTAAGAGACCAAGCTGTGCTTAGTATAACTAGCACAACAACTGCTACAGGTGGGGCACCGTCTTATACAGATACGATTGTACGATTACTTAACGATGCAAAACGAGAAGTAGAAGATTCGTTTGATTGGATAGGTTTACAAGAGTCTATTACGATTACAACTACCAGTGGCACAAGTTCTTACGATTTAGAAAACTCAAGTCAAGGCATTTACACTAATCAACGTAGTCGAGTGTTAGACGTGTACAACACTACTACTGATGTTAGGTTAGCACCACGACCTTACGAATTTGTAAGAAAACAAAATCAATTAAGTACACGAACAAATCAAGAACCTTACTCTTACGCAATATCAGGAGTAAGTGCAAAACAATCACTTCAAATAGTATTTTTTGACACTCCAGACGGAACATACTCTATGTCTGTAGAGTGCGTAGTGCCTCAAGACGATTTAACAGGTAATACAGACTATTTTAAAGTACCTTGGTATCCAGTATACCTACGAGGTTTAGCTCTTGCTATAAGAGAGCGAGGTGAAGATGAAGGAGAACTAAGCTCTGAAGTACAACGAGCTTACGAAAAAGCTTTAGGAGATGCTGTAGCTTATGAGCAAAGCCATAAGTGGCAAGGTCAAGGTGGCGGTGATTGGATAGTTTACGGAGATTTCTAAGTAATGGGTAGTCAACTACAATCTTTAGTTCTTCGCGCTCCAGGTATGTACGGCCTTAACTTTGAAGGGGAAACATATCAAGAAGCTCCTGTCTTTGCAGAAGTAGCAGAAAACATTGCTTACGACTCTGCAGGACGGTTAACCAACAGAAAAGGGTTTGACGTATTAACTAACGGACATGCTAACGCTTTAGGATACGAGTCGTTAGGAAGTAATCCTATTACAACAGTTACAACTGCAGGGCTTACAGGTCGTATTACAATAGCAGACACTGCTCACGGACAGTCTACAGGAGACTTTGTAACTATTAGCGGAGCTGCAGATACTAACGGTATTACAGCAGCTCAAATTAATACTCGATTTACTTTAACAAAGATTGATGCTGACAGCTACTACGTTTACACAGCAGGTACCGCAACCTCAGCTTCGGCTGCAGGAGGAGCAGGAGTAAAAGTTAAGTACGAGCCTAAAGTAGATACATTGTTTATGTATAACTACTCAGGGGGCCAAAGATTACTTTCTGTTAGTGCTTACGGCGGTAACAACATTTACGAAGATACAGCTCCTTTTGATAACTTTACGTCAGTCAAAGGTAGCGTAACTATTGCTAACACTAGACCTCAATTTGTAAACTTTGATGACCAAGTTATAGCTACTAACGAAGGCTCTGCTTTAATTATAAAAAGCGGGTCAGGAAACTTTGCAGCTATTAGCCCGCAACATGGAAGCGTTCCTACAGGAAGATTAGTACACAGTGCTTTTGGTAGAGTATGGGCGCAAAAGTCTCACACAGGAACAAGTCAAAACATTATTAATTACTCTGCTGTGTTAGATGAAACAGATTGGAGTAGTTCAGGCGGCGAGATTGACGTAATGGGTAATTTTGCTGCTATTAAAGATGGTTACGATGAGCTAGTAGCTATATCGTCTTTTGACCATTACTTAGTAGCTTTTTTACGTAACAGTATTGTAATTTACAATAACCCTGATTCTCCTGCTAATTTAGGCATAGAACAAATTATACAAGGTATTGGGTGTATAGCTAGAGATAGTATACAGGCAATAGGAAAAGATTTATATTTTATGTCTGCTACAGGCATTAGGTCACTACGACAAGTTATTTACACAGGTGACAGAGCAGACTTAAACGAAATATCTACTCTAGTACGAAGAGAATTTTTAGTAGATGTTGCAGCAAGTGAGTCTGCTTTAATTAATGTAAGGTCTGTTTACGACCCAGAAGAAGGACAATACTGGTTAAAAGCTCCTGAAGGAAACATTTGGGTGTTTGACATGCACACGCTAGACCAAAATGTTCCTATACGGATTACTAAGTATGTCGACACTAAGTGGGACAGCTTTGCGTACTTTGAAGGAGAGACCTACATAGGCTCTCGCGGAATGATAGGAAAGTACAACGGGTTTGTTGATGATTCTCCGTCAGCAAGCACATCTTACACTTGTACTTGGCGCAGTAACCCTGCAGATTTAGGTACATCTAAATTAAAGATGTTAAAAAAAGTAACTGCAACAATAGAAGGCGCAAGTACCTCAGATACGGTTAACGTAACTTACGCTTTTGCTGAAGGCGGTAGTGGAGAAGTACCTTTTACTTTATCTTCTAATAACGCATTTAACAGGTCGTCAGGTCTAGCAGTAGGTACAGTTGCAGAGTGGGGAGTAGCTAACTGGAACGTAGACGAGTGGGGAGGAGGCTCTGCCTCGGCCTATAATCTAGCAGCTCCTATATCACAAAGCGGAAGAACATTTAAACTAGGGGTTAGATTTGTTTCTAACGGCTTTCAAATTGCAGTAGAACAATTATCTTTATTTATGAAAATGGGTCGAGAAGGTAGGTAACCATGAGCGATTATACTAGAACACAAAACTTTACAGCTAAGGATAGCCTTGATACTGGAGACCCAGAGAAGGTAATTACTGGCGCAGACATGGACGGAGAACTTAATGCTATTGCAACAGCTATAGCAACTAAAGAAGATACAGGACTTATACCATCAGGTACAGTGATGTTATTTGTACAGACTGCTGCTCCTACAGGCTTTACTAAAAGCACAACGCATAACGACAAAGCTTTAAGAGTTGTTAGTGGTAGCGTAGGGACAGGCGGTAGCGTAGCTTTTACTACAGCTTTTGCAAGTAATAGAACAGCTTCTGGTACAACAGGAGGAACCGCAGTTAGTATTTCTGGTTCTGTAGCTTCACACACGCTGGCTACAAGCGAGATACCCTCACATAACCACACGTTTAGTATAGGACAGTTTGTAGGGTCTGATGACGGACAATCAAACGGAAGCGGTCGTATTATTATGGCAAACAGAAACTATGCGTCTGGTGGTGGAGCTGCTGACGTTACTATAGGTAACACTGGTGGCGGTGGAGGTCACGACCACAGCGTAGGTACTCTTGCTGGCGCATCTCACACACACTCTTTTACGAGTGGAAATATGGCTTTTGATGTAAACTATGTAGACGTAATTATAGCTACAAAGGATTAACATGAAACTAGAAGTAAAAGATAACTGCCCTTTAAATAACTTTGAGCCTTGTAAGAAATTTGACTGTGGGTGGTTTATGCAACTAAGAGGCACAGACCCACAGACAGGTGAAGAGATAGATAACTGGGTATGTTCAGTAGCTATGCTACCTTTACTTTTAATAGAAAACTCTCAGCAGTCTAGGCAGACAGGAGCTGCGGTAGAGAGTTTTAGAAACGAAATGGTTACTGCTAACACTAACTCACAAAAAATGTTTTTAGCTACTGCAAGAGCTAAACTTAAAGACGTATCGTAACGGAGATATAACATGTTTAATTTAGGAAAATTTGCTACTTTAGGGCGAAACGAAGATGACACGTTAGCTCACGTTGCAACAGGGGAGATGGTAGTTAGACCTGAAGTATTAGGAAAAAGTTTAACTAGTCAAATTAAAAACAAGATGAAAGGTTTTGGTTTAGACCCTGCTAGATATACAGTAGGAAATAAAGCTAACTCTATAAACCCCGCAACAGGACAGCCTGAGTTTTTTCTTAATGCGCTTGCAGGGGGAGCATTGCTCGGAGCTTCGTTGTTAGGAGGAGGTTCTTCTGGAACTAATAAAGGTTTTAGAGAAACTGTAGAAAAGTTTGACCCAAAGTTAGAAGCTTTACAGTATGCTCAACCAGGAATAACTAGTCCTTTTGGCGGTGTTAGTTATACAGATGAAGGAATACAAGTTACTCCTTCAGCAGATGTTACTGCTACGTCAGAAATGTTTAAAAGTTTAGCTCCAGACTATTTGCAAAGAGTGCAAGATAGACCGGAAGAAGCAGAGTTGAGAGCAGCTTATAATATGTTTGCTCCTACTATGAACAGACAACAATTACAAGATATGTTTAGTGCTAGTATACAGCCACAAGAACAAATGATAGACATGCAAACAGACTCTGCTCTTAGCAGAATACTAGGCGGTCGAGGCATTAGTACAGGCTCTGCAAGTGCTATGGGAGCAGCTCAAAGACAAGCAGACTTAGCTAAACAACAGTTAAGAATAGGCGCTTTTCAAGGCGCACAACAAGCAGGTTATAACGATTTAAACGCTTTACAAAACATGTTGTCAGGAGCGCAAGGCTTTAGAACTGGAAACTTACAAAATCTATACGGACTATCTCAAGCGCAATACGCGCCTTTTCAACAGTTAACAGGATTGATACAACCTTCTATGGCATATGGTGGAGCGTTAACTCAGTTTGATATGGACAAACTATCTGCAAGAATTGACTTAGCAAATCAACTAGCAGGAGCTAGAGCACAACCTAGACCTGGTTTCTTTCAACGAAGTGTAGTCCCTGCAGCAGCAGCTTTTAGCGGTTTTGGAGGGGGAAGCATCTTTGGAGGAGGTGGCGGTTTTGGAGGAATCGGTGGTGGTATGGGAAATAACCCAGTTTTTTAAGGAATAAATAAAATGGCTAGAGGATTTTCATTTAGAACTATGACACCAGGAGACTTTGCTCAACTTACAGCAAGTCGACAAGCGTTTGAAAGAGACAGGATACAAGGCATTAAAGATGTTATGAAAGATGTTTCTAGTGCAGTTATTGAAAGACGCATTGCTAAAAAATACGATGACCCACAAGGTTTAGAAGCTATGAGAGAGCGTCAAACAGCTTATGCAGGTATTGACCCAACTAGGTCTGAACAAGCTCGAAAGTACATTAACGACGCTATATCAGCAGCTTACCAACAACAAGAAGCACAAGATAAAAAAATAAGGTTAGATTTAGCTATTGCAAAAGCAGGACGTGAAAAAACAGAATTTGAAGAAAGAGGCAAATTAGATGAAGGTAAATTTGCTAAACTTACTGGCCCGTTAGTAGAAGCGTATGAGAACATTATTAAAAGTGACCCAAACATAAACAAATCTGTTGAGAAAATAGCAAAAGGAGTTGGAGGATTTTTTGGAATTGGAGCAGAAGGTAAAGTAGATAAAGACGAACTTACATCTGCTATAGCAGCACAAGCTGTACAGCGTTTATCTAATGACCCAAGACAAGATGTTAGAACAATTATTAAAGAAATTGTTAAGGAGTACGAAGCTAATTCTAGTCAAGGTAGTGCTGGCAAACAAAAGACAGCTAGTACTCAAACGAACGAAGACCAAAACAACGACCCTTTTAAGGAAATTGATTCGTAAAATAAAAAATTTTAGGAAATAAAATTCAATGACTCAAACTCTTACTTTAGAAAATATTACAAGCTCTCGTAGATTAAGAGAACTAGGGGCTGCTCCTGGAGATGAGATTAAAGGCAAAAAATTAGTTCGTAAATTTTCTACAGAAGACCAAAGAGTTGACCTCGGTCAAAAATTAACTGAAGAAAATATCGCATCTTCTGCTAGATTACAAGAATTAGAAGCTAAACCAGGCGACAGAATAGTAAACAAAAAATTAATTAAAACCGATACTGATAGTGCGTTTCAACAATTTATGTATGGTTTTGATACTGCTGGAAATTTTGTAGGTTATGGAGCTACTTTACTACAAGCAGCTTTACCGCTAGTAGGTAGATTTGAAGTAGACCTTGATAAAGGATTTAATTATTATTCGACAGAAGAACTTTATGGGCCAGGATTTACTGAGGCTGATTTTGATACTCGGCGAGAAATGGTACTTAGAGCTAGAGAAAGAGAAATACAAGAAGAGTATGGGCCTTACTTTGACCCAGAAGATGGGGTAGCTAAAGCGGTTGGAGAAGTTGCAGGGGCAATAGCTGACCCTACAACGTTAATTCCAGTAGGGCAAACAATTAAAGCTGCTGCAGTAACCTCTGGGCTTTTAGCTGGAGGATACAGTACGTTAGAAGACTTAGCTAAAAAAGGTGAAATAGACCCAGAAAAAGCTGCTTTATATACCGCAGGTGGAGCTGCAGTAGGAGGAACTCTTATAGCAGCAGGTCGAGGAATATCAAAACTTGCAGAAAAGTCTCAACTTAAAAAAGCTAATCGTATTATAGACGAAGCTGAAACCTTAATGAATCGAGACATAGACGCAGGTGTTAGTCCGAGTGGTGCGTTTAATAAATTATCTGAATCTAAAATAGCACCTCAAGTACAAAACGCTATTCAATTAACTGGACGAAAACCAAAAATACGAACTGCTCCGTCTGTAGCAGAACGGTCTATAGACGACGCAATTAAAAATGACAGCGCTGTATCAAGACTTAAACTGCCTTCTTTAGACAGATATCTAGGCAGTCTTTCGACTAGAATAGGTAACATATCTCCTGCTGTTCTTAATACAATGCGTAAGTTTGAATTTGACGTACACACAAATACATTAGAAGGACTACAAAAAATACAACCTTTTGTTAAAGAAATGCGTCAGTTACCAACTATAACAAAAACTCAAATTTCTACGCATTTGTTTAACGGAGATACAAATAAAGCAGTAGCTTTAATGCCTAAAGATATGAAAACTGCTTTTAAACCTGTCGGTAATTTATTAAATAATTTATACGATGATTTAAAAGGTAGTGGTCTTGACATTGGTAAAGTAGAAAATTATTTTCCTAGAGTAGTAAAAGATTACGAAGGATTGCGAGCAAGCTTTGGTAAACCTGTTTTAGATGAATTAGACCAGATTATGGATAAGTATGCTAAGAAAAAAGGTTTGCCAGGTTTAGCATCTCTTGATAACGAAGAAAAAATAAAATTAACTAATCAATGGGTGCGCGGTTATATGAAACGTGACGGCACGCCAGCTAGTGCTAAACAACGTACTATAGAGCGACTTACTCCAGAACAAGTTAATAAGTTTTACCAAAGCCCAGAAGATTCTTTAGCATACTATGTTCGCAACGCTGTAAACAACGCAGAACGTAATAAGTTTTTTGGAAGATATATTAAAAAACCAAAAGACCTTTATAAAACGCAAGCTAAAAGTGACATAGAAAATTCAATAGGTCAAGTTGTAGAAAAAGTTGGAAGAACTCTTACTGGCGACCAGAAATCAGAATTAAAAAATTTAATTCAAAGTCGTTTTGTAGGAGGAGAACAACATGTAGGTACAGGGTTTGGAACTCTTAGAGACCTTGGGTATTTAGGAACTATTGCTAACCCAGTAAGTGCTGTTACACAACTTGGAGACCTTGGAGCATCTGGAGCATTGAATGGTTTTAGAAATACTATTTCTTCTGCGTTTGACGCAAAAGATATTAAATTAATAGATGTTGGTATTGCTGACATACAGCAAGAATTAGCAGAAGGAAATGCTAGGAAAACAGCTAAATTATTAAATAAAGCATTTACTGTATCAGGTTTTCGAGCTATTGACCGTTTAGGTAAAGAAACTTTTATGAATGCTGCAATTAACAAAAATAGAAACCTTGTTAAAACAAGCGTAGGTGAAAAAGTTTTTAGAAAAAAATGGGAAAAATTTTACGGTAAAGACATAGAAGAAATTATTAATGGTCTTAAAAGTGGTAAAGTAACTGAAAGTGTAAAGTTTCACGCATTTAACGAGTTATCAGATGTTCAACCTATAACAATGTTAGAGATGCCTCAAGCTTATCTTGACACTCCTAATGGACGTATTTTGTATATGTTAAAATCTTTTATGTTAAAACAATTAGACATTGTTAGACGAAACGTAGGACAAGAGTGGAAGAAAGGAAATAAAAAACAAGCTGTTAAAAACGCTGCTTTGTTAGCTGGTTATTTGTCTGTTGCTAATGTAGGGACACAAACTGTTAAAGATATTATGTTAAATAGAGATGTTAAGCCAGAACAACTGCCTAATGATGCTATGTGGGCTTTGCTTGGTGTTTATGGTTTATCTAAATATACAACTGAAAAATATTTTAGCAAAGGAGATTTTAAAGGTGCAGCTTTAAATATGATAGCTCCTGCGACTACAATTATTGATGCAGCCTTTAAATTAGGAGCTGCGCCTTTCCAAGAAAATCCTAATTTAACCCCAACACTTCGTGCTGTTCCTCTTGTTGGGCCGCTTATTTACAACTGGTTTGGCGGAGGTGCAGAAAAATATAACGAACGCCGAGCTAAGGAAGACTAATTGAAGAATAAACTTTTAATTTTAGTTCTTGTTTTATCTGCTTGCGCTACACCTATACACAAGACAAAAGCAGAAACAAACACTATCAGTAGTACACTTACGGGTACAACTACTGTAGACAAAACACCGCCGACTGCCTCTGCGCCGAACTTGGTTCTCAACAACCAGGACGTATGCAGCTACCCTGCCTCCGCAGCAGTTCAAACCCAAATACTGGGTTTTGCAGCAGGAACCACTATCCGCGATAAGAACTGCGAACGCCTCAAACTATCGAGGGTTCTGTATTTCTCGGGCATGAAGGTAGCGGCGGTCTCTTTACTGTGCCAAGACCCCAGAGTATTTTCTGCTATGAATATGGCAGGTACTCCTTGCCCTTACATGGGTAAGATAGGGGCTGAGGCTACAGCTTTGTGGGAAGCTAACCCAAAGAAGAGACCAGACTACAAACAACTTAAGCGGTCTAACGAAGCAAAAGCAGGGCGTTGGAGAAGGGTTCGCGGAGAAGTGACGTGGGTTCCTGAAGATGAAGAAGATACTGACGACTAGCTTACTGCTAGTCTTTCCTTTCTTACAGGCAGATATTACTAGAGAAATTTGTCTAGCTAATCCTAACTGCACTATTACAGAGCAAACAACAACAGTAGAGACAGAGGTTACGTCAGGTAATCTTGTGCCTGAGCTTAAAGATTGGCAAATGTCAGGGGACGCTACAGTTACGGGCGGTAATTACAGTTACTGTCAAGCAGGAGAAGCGTGTACAGGGTCTCAAGGTGGTACATTTAGCACAGAAATAGACTTTTCTGACGAGATGACAAAGGCTGAGATTAACAAGGGATTTGACTTTAACTACGGAGTAACTGTTAATAGCCACAGCAGTAATGCTACGTTACCTTTGTGTGCTGACACAACAGGAGACTGTAAAGATACTGTTAAGATTAACGTAGTTCTAACAGAGAATAGTATAGAGATAGGAGAAAGTTTCTCTCACGAATTTGTATTAGACTATAAAGACCAGTACACCTATCAGTTTTCTCAATCTATCGGAACGAATAACTACGAACAGTTGTCTGCTTGGTTATCTCTTTACGGCATAGATGACGGATACCCTAGCGGTATGTGGGGGCCACAGTTTATAGACCCGTACCTGACGTTAAATTATACGTCTATCGAGTACATTACAAACGAGATATACAACGTCATAGAAGCTGTAATAGACAATGACCAAACAGATTTAATTGTAGATATTATTACAGAAGATACACAGACAGGCGAGTTAGTTGTAGTAGACACTATATCAGAAGAGGAAGAAGCAGTAGCTTTACTAGCAGAGCAAGAAGCGGCTAGGTTAGAAGAAGAACGCCTAGCACAAGAAGAAGCTGACAGAATAGCTGAAGAAGAACGATTGGCTGAAGAAGCAAGAATAGCTGCAGAGTTACTGGCAGAACAGGAAGCAGAAGAAGAACGAGAGGCTACAGTAGTTACCATAGCTGCTAGTGAAACAGAGATACAGTTTGAGGACTCTCCAGAGGACATATTTAACGAACCTCCAGAGATGCACTTTGCAGGGGGGCCAGAAGGCCCGATTGACTTTGCTGATACTACCGATACTTTTAGTTCTGCGGTGTTAGAAACAGCAATAGATACGCCTTCTCCTATGGAGCATTCAGGTGGTTTTGACCAGATGCCAGAGCCAGAAATATCTATGGAAATGGCTCCTCCAGACATGGGTTTTTCTAGCTTTGATGAACCTATGTCAGAAGTACCCTTAGAAATGCCTGTAGACGCTCCTGAGATGCCCTCTATTGAGAGCATAGAGATGGAGGTAGAGCCAACCATAGCTCCTGTTGTAGAAGCTCCTAGAGAGGCTCCTGTGGCTCCTGAGAGTACCCCAGAACCAGAGGCTCCTAGAGTGGTAGAAAGTACCTCTGAGCCTGAGCCTGAAGCTAGTCCTGAGCCGTCAAGTAATCCTGAGCCTAGAGAGGAGCCTAGGACAGAAGTAGCGTCTGCAAGTGAGCCAGAAGAAAAGCCTGTAGCAGTTAAAGTCAAGCCTAAAGAAAGCAAGAAAGAACGTGTAGCCAGGAAGGTAGCTGAAAGAGTAATGACTACTTTAGCACAAACGTACAATGTGACTATGCAAAACGTAGCTTTAAATGTTATGGGAAGGCAGACAGATATTACATCTTACAATCAACAGATGCTTGACGCATCTAGCTGGTATCCTGACATGCAATTAGAGGGAGGTACGAACTACGACCACCCTAGTCAGATATACATACAAGCAGCAGCTAATCAAGATATGGCAGAGTTGGAGGCTATACAATGGAGATAGAATACAAAGGAATAAAACTAGAGGGAACTAAGCTTCTGGTTATTGCACCACTATTAGGCACAATACTAGGGAGTCTGTGGGGAGGTTTTGAGCTGTTTACACGCTACCAATCTATGGAAGAGAAAATAAACGCCTATGTTGCTCCTGATATATCTGAGATAGAAAAGTTAGTTGCTGTATTCCAGAAAGAGACTACTAACGCTAAAGACTTAATGATGGAGTCTCGTAACCAGACTAGAGAGGATATCGCTACGCTGTACAAGAACTTAGACAAACAAGACCTGCGTAACAGGTCTAATGTAGAGTCTGTAAGAGAGATGATTACAGCATTTGAAGGTCGACTAGCAGACAAGATGGCTAGACTAGACGAACAGCAAGACGACTTAGAGTCTAAGCTTGACCTACGCATTAAACGTGCTTTAGAAAACCCTCTAATGAAGTAGCTAAAACAGCTTCTTACTCTTAAACAGTTTCCTAGCCTTAGCTCCTACGCTTTCGCTGTTCTTTATTTTGTTTATCTTTTCTTTTAACCTTTGATTTTCTTTTTTTAACATGTCGCGTTCTTGACGTAGGTTCTCTATGTCTCGCATTAAAACATTTATAACTCGCATTGTGCTGTCCTCTAACATTTTCTTTCCTAAAGCTCGCATACTCCTCCTGAACAGGCTAATTCTGGTTGCACAGAAGTATTATCTCCTGACTCGTAATCTTTTAATAGTCCCCAATTTAACGATTTGGGCATGTCTTTTTGTAATTGTTTATATGTTTGGGCATCTATCTCTTCGTAAGGTGCTTGCACGTAAGTATGCTCACTTACAGGTAAGAAAGAGATACCTGACATAGTTTCAAAGTTTCTGTACACGTAAGCTGACACATCTAAGAAGTCTTCTTTCGTGTAGTAAATCGTTACAGAAGGTTTGTGTTCTGTGTAGTAGTCATTGTATAACTGCCACATAGTCAACTGCTCTACTGCATCAACATCTTTAACACAGACACTACTCTTAGGTGCTTTCATAGGAAACGAAAACACTATGTTCTGGTCGTTCATTGTGTCTTGTTCCCACGGCACACCTTGGTCTTTTAGAAAGTTAGTTAGTGGGTCTTTTATGTCGTTTCTAACCCTTCTAATGTAGTACGGAGAAAACCTGGGGTGTACTCCTGACGACGTATCGCACAACTGAGACACAGTGCCAGAAGGTTTAACACACGTTGTAGCTGCAGCCTGATTAATTCCTATCTTTTTAGCGATAACTTTGTTGTGGTCTACACAAACTTTCTGCAGGGTTTCTAACCAATCTATCATCTCGTCTGTACGAACAACAGACAGTTTCTGTCCACTGAGTAAGTCGTGGTCGCAACACCCTGTTAGAGACACACCTAGTAAAGCTTCTTCTTCACAGTTAACCTGCCACCTTTTCGACAGAAATTTAAAGTCAGTTAGACTAGCCTGTAATGTACCTAAAAAGGTTGCGTGTTTAATCTTTTCAATTAAAGTTTCTTTTGTATCCTCTGGTCTAATTATAGCTTCTGTTAAGTTACAGAACTGTGCAGGTCTTAACAGTATTTCTGAACAAGGGTTACAGCCCCAATCCTGGTTCTCATCTCTGCGGTGGTTTATGTACTTAGTTACGGCTGCTTGTCTGTTAAAGATTCCACGCTCTCCGTTCTTGTCCTCGAACAAAGACACCATCTCTCGCATAAATGAGTTAACATCTGGCTTGCAAGTGTACGCAATCGAGTTGTTAGCCAAGGCTCTGTGCGGTGCGCCCCCTTCTTCGATAGGAAGCCACCACTGAGAAGCCTTAGCACCACGCAAACGCTCGTCAGTAAGGTTACTAAGAGAGATAAGAGCAGAACGACGAACCCCTCCAACAACCACAATATCAGCAATCTTACATACGACATCATGCACCTCCAAAGTCGTAAGCTGTCTGCCTGCAGCAGACTTAAATGTTTCGACGGTGTATAAAAATAAATTATTTAAAGGCTCTGGCCCCGAAGCTCTGCCTCCAAATGTTTTTAATCTAGCACCTGCTGGTCGTATCTTAGACAAGTCCCATTTAGGTATAAGACCTGTGTACAGCAAAGAGATAAGCTCTCGGTAAGCTTTAGCCCAACCTAACTTAGAATCTTTGACTACTATTGTGGTGTCGGTCTCTTCTATTTCGTGCGGGAGTGAAGGTAACTTATTAACGTACTCACGCTCTACCGAAAAACCTACTCCTGTACCGCACATAAGTACGTAAACAATCTCTGAAAACACTTTTTGGTTGTCTATTGGAACGTAAGCGCAGTTGTACCCTGCTACATTGTGGGCTTTTAACGCCTCTCCTGCTGACATCATAACACGCATCGAAGGCATTACTTCCATTCTACGAACAGCCTCCATAGCGTTTGACAATTCGTTAACTAACTGTTTGTCTTTTTTTCCGCTACCCCACCCTTTGTTTTTAGGCAGTCGCTCTATCCAGAAATCTTTTACGCGGTCTACTGTCTCGTCCCAAGTCTCTCTTCTTCCTAAATCGTCTCGATATCGAGAGTATCGTGATTGATGTATATACTCTTGGTATAAATTCACTTAGTCTAGCTCCTCATATAATTTTTTCATTTTAGCATAAGTTTTAGGAAACTCTACAATGTCTATGTCTCTGCCTAGTTTAGTACACATAGACTGAGCAGCCTCTACAAATGTAGCTGCAAGGTAAGCTATGTCTTTATCTGGCAGTTTAGGTGTGGGCTGTATTTTTTTCTTAGTAACTTTTTTAGTAGTGGTCATATCTCTTCTACCTCATCGTCTTCTAGTTCTGGTTCATCTATAAATTTACTGCGTTTTAACTTAAATTTTTCTTGAAAAGCCTCAAGTAATTCTTCAGAAGAAATCTCTAGTATTTCCACAATTAAATCAGGGTCATAGGTATTGGCTACCTCTGCCATAAGCTCATCGTGTGTTAACATAGTTATCCGTACTCTTTCAGTAGGTACTCCATACTTACTTCCATCAGGTCGTAGTCCCCGTTGTTGATTTCGTGCTTCATCATAATACCCGACCAGCTCTGTGCATTCTTTTGTGGGCCTAGATATTCGTGGTAGTCTTGATAGAACCGACCGCAGACTAGCCCCCTTCGACGTTGACCAGTACATGTGTATATCTCTCCTGTTTGTTTAGTTTGCTGGTGTCCCATTGTAAAACTGTGACCTAAATTCTTTAGCTTGTTCTCTATCGAACCTCCGATAGAGTTTGACATAAGGCTAGAAGGATTAACAAAGTAGTGCGAGTAACAGATACCATCTAACTCTACAATCTCTAAGAAGTCGTATGTGTGTACACCCAAGTCTGCTAAAGGATTAAAGATTAGCTCCTCTATCGAAAGGTAATTGTTTAACATACGCATACCTGCAGAAGCAGATGCTCTGACAATACGCTGTTCGTGATTACCTAAACAGTAATGTATCTCTGGGTCGTACTTAGGAGTTCGTAAAGTTTTGAGAAAGTTATTCATCTCTCTCCACCCTACATCTAGGTCTGCCTGTACGTCTTTAGATTCCCACCCTTTATCTCCTGGCTTATCGTAGCTAGACAAGGAGGGCATGTCCCACCAATCACCAATAATGATAATTTTTTCTGGTTTATGTTTCTTCAAGTACCGCGCTGCAGCCGTAATGTGGTCTGTCTTAGACTCGGGGAATATCTGAGTATCGGGTATCATTGCGTGTTTCATAGTTTTAGCCACTCCTTAGGCATCTCTACACCTACTGCTGAATCAATAAACTGTTTGTCACACCAACCTGTGTACCGCATAGTCTTATTGCGAGTTACCCAGTTATCATACATGAATAACATTTTAAAATTATCTTTGTTTAGTTCGTTGTCACTTGCTAGAACAGCAAGGATTTTAGTTCTTCCTGCGGAGTCCCACTTACCTTTGGCTTCCACCCAGATTCCCAACTCGGGGAGCCAGAAATCAGGTGTATAACTAGCCAGCCTACCAACAGCGTTACTACCACAAGCCTGACATATGCCCCGTTTCGTTGGATAAATGTACTTAATTTGTTTCGGTTCGTATTCAAACGCAACGCCTTTCTCCTCTAATTTAGATGCTACGTTTTGTTCGTATTGAGATTTATAAGGAGCTAGTAGCTGCGCTCTCCTTGTTCTCTTCTTTTTCAACTTTGAACGGGCATTCGTCTGGGATTTTTTTCCATATCCATAAGAGTTCAGCGTTCGTGTTGAACTTTTCTTTCCAACCATCAAGAAATTCCTTCTTGTAAAATTCTTCAACAACCCTCTGACATTCCCCATTGCTTTGACCGATAGGTATGTACCTAGCAGCTTTGATTTTTCCTATACCATTGATGCCTGTTATGTTATCGACCTTATCTCCTTCGAGCATCTGTCTCCAGAACACAGCTCTAGCTTCCTCTTCGTCAACAAATGACAAAGTTCTAGTCCCTATGTTGTAGTGATATCCTGGTATCTGTTTTAAATCTTTATCTACAGAAACAATAATAGGTATTTGATTACTGTTTTTCGCGTCTTGCGCTGCGTGACCAAAGAAATCATCTGCTTCACAACCTTGAGTAAGGTACCCTTGATGATGTTGCAAAATGTAATCTTGAATAGCTTGCAGATGTGTAGGTCTGTGTTCGTCTTTTCTGTTGGCTTTATATTCTGGGTCTATTTCTTTCCTAAAGTTTGGTACTTCAGAGTTTCCTGTTAGGAAACAAATGTAACTAACTCTAGCGTCAAAGTGTAGTGACATTTCGTTTGAAATGTTTCGTATTAGGCTTTTACAATTTTCTAGTGCGTGTTCTACTGGCTGTAGCTCACGTTCCCACTCGATGTGTTCTTCTGGTAAGTTCTTTAAGGCTTCTTTCTTTGAGTCGAAAGAGTCTCCCCTTTCGGGGAGACTTCCATCAAAGTACACTCTTCTCTCTGCTGCGAATCCTGCTCGATATGCGAGTATATCGCCATCAAAGAGCAAGTGTACATTACCCACACTAACTTGCCTTTTTCAAAGACTCAGCCGCTTCTTCCCAAGAAGAAGAGGGTAGTTCTTCTTTAGGTAAGCTTGCTTCTTGTTGAGCAAGTTTTCCAGTTAAGTAATCCTCGTAAACCTTACTGGTTTTTAGGATTGCTTCTGGAGTCCACGCATCATCTCTGTGGTGAGACTCGACTGCAGCTTTTAATGCTACAGCTCTTGCGATAGCTATGTCCTTGTCAGTTGACAAGCTAGTGTGTTGCGTTCCAGAACTTGTAGGAGAAGGGGAAACTCCTGGTTCTTTCACGCTGACATTACCTTTTATATTAAGGTAGGTTCTGTCATCTTTAGTTTTCTCTATGTATGTAAAGCCAACCTTGTCTCCAACGCTTGCTCCACCTAATTGCGTCCCGTTAAACGCACTAAACCAATCGTCAGGTCGCTCTGCGAGCTTAAAACTGGTTCCTTTTGTGCCTAAAACTTGGATTGTGCCTGTAACTGTGTGCATATGCACCTCCTAACTAACTTATATAAAGACTATTTTTAGTCTACCTAATAGTATACACGCCTAATTCTAACAAGTCAAGCTTTATTTTTCACTTTTGCTAAAGTTTTTCCAGAGTCGTAATCAACGGGAAAAGGTACTGGTGAAGTTACGCTAAACACCTTTTGTATTACCTCTGGAACTCTCTCTAACTGACTGTGTATCTTAGGTATCGACTGCTCCAAGGCTTCATCGTCAATCTCAAATAGTAAACTATCGTGGACGCTGTTGATAAGTCTAACTCTTGGGTCGTGTAAACGGGTTAGTCTGGTTAGCATCATGGTAACAATGTCTGACGCTGCCCCTTGAATCGGGTAGTTCTTACATTTAGTGGGAGGAGCGTAAGGTTTTCCTGAATAGTTTGATATGTTACAGAGAGTTCTATACCTTGTAATACTTTCCCCTGTCTCTGGGTCTTTCCAGATAGATGGTATGTAACATGAGTGGACTGATTCATCGCCAACCCTGTCACCTCTCTGGTCAATGGTGGTCTCCGCTTCTTTCTGCACAGAGTCTTGCCAATCCTTCACACCAGGATACCTATCGTAATAGCTTTCTATGAAGTCTTTAGCCATCTGTTCGGGTACGTCCCAGAATGAAGCAATCCCTTTAGCTGCTGCGCCATACTGTAATTGAAAACTAAAACCTTTAGCTACTCTGCGTTCTTC
>Ga0209645_1000316_pt1 | contig 25733 bp, 32 predicted proteins | sample ETNvirenome_6_30_FD_184070 | JGI IMG/M metagenome (GOLD analysis project Ga0209645, IMG submission 184070) | Marine viral communities from the Pacific Ocean - ETNP_6_30 (SPAdes) (version 2) | ecosystem: Environmental > Aquatic > Marine > Oceanic | place: Pacific Ocean | collected 2013-06-19
TACAAACTTCCGTTCGATCCTAGCAAGTTGAAATCATTTGATAGGTTCCATAAGAAGTTTGGCAAGTATGTCATAACTGCTATGGAGTCTAAATAATGTCAGACTATCAAGATCAAAAAATCATAGACAAATTAGTTACTGCAAGGATTGCCTTGTTATTGAAACATCCTTTCTTTGGCAACCTTGCAACTAGACTGAAACTTGTGAATGCAGACGACTGGTGTCCGACAGCAGGTACAGATGGTAGACACTTCTTTTATAACACTAAATTCATAGATTCACTCACACCCAAAGAAGCAGAGTTCTTGTTTGGACATGAGGTACTGCACAATGTATTTGAACACATGCTAGTAAGGATTGGTGACAGAGATCCACAACTTTGGAACATAGCGGCGGACTATGCTGTTAATCAAATATTGAAAGACAGCAACATTGGTGAGATGCCCACAGGGAAGAAGGGCGAGAACAAAGGCTTCCAAGATGACAAATACAAGGACTGGGCATCAGAAAGGATCTATGATGACCTATTCAAAACTGCTAAGAAGAATGGTAAGAAGTTCTTAGAGAAACTAGGCGAACTTATGGACGACCACCAGGAGTGGGGTAAAGGCGATGGCCCAGGAGAAGGCAAAGATAGTAAAGGTGGCAAAAAGGATGGCAAAGGTAAACCTGTGTATACCAAAGAAGAACTTAAGAAGATTCGAGACGAAGTAAAAGAAGCAATGGTAAGTGCGGCACAGAGCACAGGTGCAAGTAACCTACCAGGCGCTTTACAAAGACTAGTAAAAGATCTTACAGAGCCAAAGATGGACTGGAGAGAAATACTTCAGCAACAGATAATGAGTACAATCAAAAGTGATTACACATGGATGAGACCAAGCAGAAAGAGTTGGCATACATCTGCTATACTACCAGGACAAAACAATGATGAGATGATCGACATTTGTTTGGCCCTTGACGCATCAGGTTCTATTAGCAATGAACAATGTCGGGAATTCTTAACAGAGGTTAAAAATATTATGGATCAATACAAAGATTACAGAATACATCTTTGGAGTTTTGACACGGAAGTTTTCAATCCTGTTGTGTTCACACCAGACAACGCAGATGAATTGTTGGATTACAAATTGGGTTCAGGTGGTGGTACAGAGTTTGAATGTAATTGGAAATACATGAAAGATAACGGCATAGAGCCTAAGAAGTTTGTGATGTTCACAGATGGTTGGCCTTTTGATTCGTGGGGCGACCAGGATTACTGCGACACTATATTCTTAATTAACAATCCATATGAAAGAGACATAGAGGCTCCTTTCGGAATGACGGTACAGTACAATGACTAAAGATGAAAAAATTTTATACGTGTCGACTACAATATTCGTGTTATGGATAATATGGTCGGCTTGGGGATATTTCAGTGGATAAGCAACTTCTATCATTGTTGTGGGAAACATTTAAGGATTGGTTCTTGAACGAAGTATCTATATCAATAATGAGTTTTGGCTTGTTGATCATAGCACTATGGAGTTACTTGTCATGATAGGTCCAATAATAAAGGCTACGATAATAATGGCAATGATATTGATAATTTTAAACTGGATGTTATAATGCAGATGTTTCCAAATATAAATCCGTATTCTGGCAAACTTGAGAAAGTTAAAAATTTAAGGAACTGGATGATAGATACCGCAACTATTTTGTTTGATGACAGCAAAAATGATTTGAGGGCATTGCCAAAAACTGTGAGATTACAAATACTTCTGACATTAAGTTTTATTTGGTCAACTGCTTTTACCATTTACATTTGGGGCACAATGAGGACTGACATATGGTTAGGTTGGTTTGGTGGACACATGGCAATCATATTCGCTTCCTACTACACTTTCAAACAGTTTCATGGCAAGAAACACACAATGAAACCAAACAAAGAAGAACCGCCAATGTATGATGATGTTTGGGGTGCATAATGAAGATTAATCCAAATAATTTTTACAAAAGAGAACTTGATATATTACCACCACACTTCGTAAACACAGTGGTAAAAGCACACGAGGCAGACATTGAAAAAATGCGTAAATGGATATACGAAAACTGCCATGGTAGATATTCAATTACCAAAGACATCAAGTATGAGGGTGACAATTCAAGATCATGCACCGTGATAGGTTTTGAGAATCCTGGGGACCTAACATTGTTTGCATTGAGTGGTCAGGCTCAGATCGACCAAAATTAACCATTGCACTCCATAATTAATTTTAGTATAATATACGCATATTAATACCAATTGCAATTAGGAGAAAAAACAAATGGCAAACGAAGAAAATAAAAAAACAGAAACTGTTGAAGCAAAAGAAACGGCGACGGCCGAATCTACTGCACCAACAGGTGGTCAGGCACAGGCTCAAGCACAGCCACAACCAGACCCAATGGCACTGTCGATCGGAGATTTAAAAGGATTACAATCTATCATTGACATAGCATCTTCAAGAGGTGCATTTAGAGCCGCGGAATTGGCAGGTGTTGGAACAGTTTACAATAAACTGACAGCGTTCTTGGCCAAAGTAGCGCCGGTAGAAGCACAAGCAGGAGTTCCAGAAACTCCAAAGGAGAAATAAAATGGCAACTTTAATGAACGTGAACAACCAAGCGATGCCGATGGGTGAAAACACAGGACAGGCAGGAGATGGACAAACAGGGCCAAGAAGACACTTCAAACACATTGGAGAGTTAGCGGATGAGTCTAAAGCAAAGGTTGTTATCATGTATAGAACTGTACCTGGAGAGCCAAACAACTGTTTGGTTGTAGGCACAAAGTTTCTACCAGACATGTACCACAATGGCCTTATGAAGGCAGTGGAATCAGAAGGTGGTCAGGCGGCGGACGAGTTTGCGGACTACGCCAGTAGACAGACGTTTGCAGATGGAACAAATATGTTAGCCATGCTACACAATGACAACTATATTAAGAAGTTTAAGACCAATGAAATAATGGTTACGTTTGGAAACACACCAGACGGAAGAATACTCCTTAACAAGTTGAACGAGATGATAGCAAAAGAGAAAGGCACTACGGTCAAAGAGATGGCCGCAGATCCTGAAGCACCTGCTAAAAAGACAACCAAGAAAGCGGATGCCAAGAAGACAACCGCCAAAGAATAAAACCTGGGTACAGTTGACACAAGACTTTGTCAAGGAATGGCCGGAGGTTCTCGAGGATTTACACTTACAGAACATGCCGGTCAAGTACCTGCTCTACATCAACATTCTTCTTAAGAACAATATCACCATCCGCTACGACATCGCAAAAGAACTTAAAATAAAAAAACAAGAAAATATTGCGAGGTTCCTTAAAAAGACCATCGAACATTACTGGAACAAGATTGAGAGTGTAGATATCAAATTCGATATCCCTGCATTAAAAAAAGATATGGAATCTAAAACATCATTATTGATGTCTAAGGCTTTTAGAAAGTAAATCTAAATTTTTTGCCACAGCGATTGCGTTGTCTACATCAGCGACAGGTTTCCTTTTTTGCTTTACGCATTCAACAAATTCTATCAATTCATTTCGTAATGGATTTGACGGGACTTGATATTCTTCTATCGTAGGCTCGTAATTCATCCTGTCTCCGTTCCAGATGTCTGTTGTGACTCTAATTATTTTTTCTTCTTCGTCCCAGAAGATCATACCCTTTGTGCCCACTATAGCAGTGGTACGAACTTTCTCAGGATAATACCAACTTAGATTAAATTTTACAGGGATACGGTTGCATGTGAATGTGAACTCATCCCTGTCATTCTGTACCTTGCCACTGAATTTGTGTCCAGTGTGCCTTATTTTTTGAAACTCGTGTGTACCCAACCAATAGTGTATTATACTGACATCATGAGGAGCGAGACTGTGTACAGTGCTTATCTTTGTCTGGAATCTACCCCAGTTGAGCCTGTTCATTTCTATGTGTTGCACATCACCTATCTGTGGTAAGAGTTCTTTGATCTTGTGTACTCTGTCATTGTAAAGGAAGATGTGTCCCACCATTAAAGTCTGTTCACGTAGAAAACTTTTTATAATGCAACACTCCGTACATGTCAGCGAAAGTGGTTTCTCAACATAGACGTTTTTATCTTGTTGTAACAATTTTATCGTCTGCGTGTGATGATCCCAGGCAGGCGTGGCCAGTATCACGTTGTCGTACTGTATGTCCTTAAATTCCTTGCCATCCTTTATATCTATTATTTCTATCTCATCTACTCCGGGTATTGTTTCCAATTCCGCTTTCAACTTGGATCCCCAATATCCTGCACCCACTAAACTAATCTGCATAGAACTCCTTTATTGCGTTTATTACGTAATCTTGATGATGTTCGGGCAGTGTGTGATAGCAAGGCAGACTCAATATGTTGTCACACACGTATTCTGTCCTCGGAAGAGATGTTCCGTCCTCGAATGCCTTTGTCTTGTGCGTGGGGTGTTTGTAGTGTATGTTTGTTGCTATGCCCTTGTCTCTAAGAAATTGTTGTAGTTGGTCACGTGTGCCCTCCGGTGTTTCTATCACGTACACGTAGTAGGTGTGTTTGGACCACGGTGCCTCCAAAGGACACCCAACGATGCCATACAAGTGTTTTGTGTATCTCCTACAAATTTCTCTTTTCTTGTCCAACCATTCATCAACTTTTTTTAGTTTTGCCTGAACAATCACTGCTTGTAAATTATCAATACGTGCATTATAGCCAACTGTGTCATATTCGAATTTTGTTTTCCTGCCATGATCCCTGTACATTTTTACTTTGTCTATTAACTCCTTTGCTCCTGTCACTGCTCCTGCATCGCCCATCGCTCCAAGATTCTTTACAGGGTTGAAACTAAAACAAGTCAAATCAACAAGGTTACCAACTTTTTTATCTTTGTATTCTGCACCAAAACTCTGTGCGGCATCTTCGATCACACTTAGATTGAATTTCCTTGCAAAATCTTTTATTTTGTCTATGTCAGGTGTCTGTCCATACAGGTCAACGAATAGTATCGCTTTCAAGGTATCCGTCAATTGCAACTTGGAAACATCTAAATGATAGAACTCGTCTATGTCAACAAACACAGGCGTGGCGCCAACATTGACTATGGCCTCGGTAGTTGATACAAATGTGTGACCTACTGTCATTACCTGGTGTCCTGGTTGTATGCCTAACGCCTTCAGAGCACACACCAAAGCATTAGTGCCCGATCCTATACTGGCGCAATCCTCTGCCCCTGTGTATTCACAAATGGCTTTTTCAAACCTTTCAACAGTTGGCCCAGTTATGAAATCAGACTTTGCAATTAAGTCGCGTATCGCTAGATCTATTTCAGATTGTAGTTCCTCATATTGAGGATATAGATCAACGAACGGTATCTTTGTATTTTGACTCATAAAATTCCTTTAACCATAAAAAGTCATATGATAACATAAGTTTTTTATGATCGCGATGGTGTGTTTGGTAATATTCCTGGGCATCTTTGGCACCTTTCAAAGACCATTCTCCATTTTTTCCCTCTCCCACTGTTGTCCATTTATTCAGTCTATATCGATTTTCGACTGTGGGTTTGTTATGGCAAAGTTTCAAAACTTCCCTGAATGCTGTCCTCCATGCCAGCCAAGGAGTTTCATTGTAATGATTAATGGCTGACAAAATAGGCACCCAGTCGTGTGGTGCTGATAATGTAAAATCCAACCCAGGGTTGGTGGTCTGTAGCACCAGTTTTTTATTGTAAAGGAGCACAGCACCATGACCGTATTCTAAACCATTCACTGGATTTTTGCAATTGAATATGTAGTGACAAGGATTCTTCATTCTGTCAGGCTGGAAGTCAAATTTGAATGTATCGACAATTTCTAATTTTGGAAACACAGCAAAGAAGTAATCTGTCTTGCTCGTGGTGGCCGCCATAACGTATGCCAATGTCTGCCCCATCACTCCTTTGCACCATTTTGCCCGGGGGTATTTTGTTTTCAGTTCATTGAATCTTCTTTCAGCACTTGGTTCATCGTATGAAATGAACACAATGTCCATTGGTTTTACATCATAATCTAATTCATAGTCTACTATGCGATCAACATCATAAAATTGCTCCATGTTGTCTTTATGTGGCACAAGCATGATGTCTTTTGTTTTCCCCCATGTGTAAATTTTGACATCTTCCCAGAAACTAGGAAAGAAGTTTGGAATCATTTTTTGATCAAGGTCTTTGTTGTGTAACCATTTGTAGTAGTTGGGCTCACTGCTGTAAAATGCCTCATAAGGGTCTTTCAAATCAAAAGACACTTTAGGTATCCAATTTTGGAACAAGTTGTCATGGGCATGATAGTTGATGTCTTTGAAGTCCCTTAGAAACTTCAAATCTTTTATTTGATTGCGTAGTGCTTTTGTGGGGATCAAGAACACGTTGCCTTCTTTGTTCGTGCCACCCAATGGGTGTGTGTTATACCATACATGTATCTGGTCTCTCTCGTGCTGTTCGGGAATGTAGTCTGTGTCAACTGTTTTTAGGTCCATGAAATTTGCAAAAAACCAAAAGTACTCTGTGTCGATGTCATCTATTACTGATCTAAGAACAGCGAGATAACTGTCAACGAAAGGTACTTCCCTCGTGTTTGCAAAAGGTGACTTCCAGTGTTTGGTGTTTCTAAATCTTACCTGTATACTTTCGAATCCATTCATAGTAACTTTCCAGTCCCTGCCTCAGGCTAAATTTCGGTTCGTACTCTAATAAGTCCTTAGCCCTTCCTATGTCTAGGGTGCCTCTCATTGGATAAAGTTTGTGCATACCGACGTCTTTGATTTCTGATTGGCTTCCTGTAATGTCGATTATTGTTTCCGCAAGAGTACGCAGGCTTGTTGCATTACCGGCCGTGATGTTAAAACTTGTGTTTGCCACTTCTGACTCGGCGGCTTTGATAATGCCATACGCGGCGTCCTGCCTGTACGTGAAGTCAACTTTGTTATCTCCGTTGTGTAGTTCTATGGTCTCATCGTTCATTGCCTTGTTGAAGAACTTTGACACCACCCTGTCTGGCAAATCACCCGGCCCATATACACCGCTGGGTCTCACGATTGCGTAATTTAATCCGTCTCTCTTGGCAAATAGTTTTGTTAATCTCTCACCTGTAAGTTTTGCCTCTCCATAAATGTTTTGTGGTTTGGTGTTTGAATCTTCCCTAGTGCCATCAACAAAATCTCCATAAACCATGCTACTGCTTATGTAGACAAATTTTTTCGTTTTGAACTTAGATGCGTGCCATAATAGATTAGTTGTTGTGCCTATCACTTTAGGTATTCCATTGATAGGATCTTGATCAACAATTTTTGCCCTAGGATATGTTGCTAGATGTATAACAATATCTGGTCTTGAACCAAACGCTTTAAGGCACACCATCCTATCTAGTATGTCGCCTTTGATCACCTGAACATTCTTGTGTAACCAGTTTCGCTTCCTCCATTGGATGAGCCTATCTAATTGTTCACGAGTCAAAATGTCATATGTGTCTTCATTGTCAACACAATAAATGTCATGTCCGTCGTTGGAAAGTTTTTCAATAATCTTAGATCCTATGAACCCAAGTCCTCCTGTTATTAGATATTTCATCCTAGTACTTTTACTCCATATTTGTTGGTAAATGCTTTACCGTCTGCTCTGTCATTTACAATCGGTTGTCCTTTGATATTCAAACTTGTATTCAAAAGTATCGGACAACCTGTCTGTTTTTTCCATTCCGTTAACAACGCATGAAACCCTGGATTATCCGTCTTACGCACCGTTTGAACCCTAGAAGTGTGATCATGATGTATTATGGCAGGAAAGTCTTTACCATGCGTACACGCCGCTGTATATTGCATATAAGGGGTGTTTTTAACGCCTGTAGGTAGTTCAAAATACTCATTTACATCCTCCTCTAATATGGCCGGAGCGAATGGTCTGAACTTCTGTCTTTTCTTGATGGAGTTTACCAAATCCTTGATGTCCTCACCCCGCGGGTCGGCCAACAGTGATCTATTACCAAGTGCCCGAGGACCAAACTCTGCCCGGCCGCTTGCCACTCCCACCATTTTGTTTTCCTTCAATTCTTTGATCAATGAATCTACAGGATACTCACCATCTATGTCATGTCCTAGAAAAGGATGCTCCCAATTCAAGTGCGACTTCTGATGTGCGGCGATACACCCTAGGCTAGATCCTGCATCTCCTGGGTTTGGTATGATCCATATGTTATCAAACAATCCCATGTTTGCTAAAACTCGGTTGGCGGCACAATTAAGAGCAACTCCTCCAGCATATACTAGATTGCGTGATCCGTACTTGCTGGCTCTCGTCCAAAGATCCGCTAGTAGTTCTTCTGTTACTGCCTGTATACTTGCGGCTATGTCCATTACGTCCGCGTTAGGTTCCCAATCGCTCAATCCACGATGTAAGTTTTGTTTTAATTTGAATGGAGATTGTTCTACGAACTGATCATAAATCTTCTGCTTGTACTTTGGTTTGCCGTAAGCGGCCATGCCCATCAGTATGTATTCTTCCTCCGCGGGTTTCAAACCACAACGGTGAGTGAACGCACTGTAGAGTATTCCAATGCTGTGAGGATACTGCACTGTCTCTTTACGCTCTATCCAAATCTTATCAGCGGTAGATATGCTCACCGTGTCCCATTCGCCTATAGCGTCCACTGTCAGTATTGTCGCACCTTCGTCCTTAAACGGCGAGGTAAAATATCCAGCGGCGGCGTGTGAGTCATGATGTTTCACATATTCATCTATCTTGATACCAAAATGATCCAGATGCCATTGTGGCATTTCCGTGTAACTCATTGCTAAACCATATTGTCCTGCGTAGAACTGCCTCATTTTTTTCAACATAGGTTTTTCATAGTACACGACTTTGTCAAAAGGACCATACGTCATTGCTTCATCAACTATCTGTTGATTCAAATAATGGTCATTTTTTACTTTACTGTATCTCTCACTGTGGGCGGCCCATAGTATTTCTCCAATGCCTGAACTGTAATCAACAACTGCCATGGCGGCGTCGTGATTCATACAGTTGATACCTAATATCCTCATTTGCCTATCTCCCAACCCAACACGACTCCAAAGTTTTCTTTGTTATTATGTTTTTCATAAGCCGGTGAAATGAAAAATCCTCCTGCTTTGTACCTAATCATTGGAAGTATGTCTTCTGACTTGTATCCAGTCACTAGTCCAAGTTCTAAGTTCCAAAACTCATCGAGTTCGAATTCCCTACCTATATAGGTGCTGATCCTGTTTTCTGAATTATAATACACACCTGCAATTTTGTTGTCTATTGTGCATCTTGCATGAGGGTGAAACGTATTGTAATCTGCTTCGAGACCCACGTGCATTGAAATTGCTAAAAATAATCCTATACAGTTCATTTGACCTTTAAAAATCCTTTTGCTTTGACCAATGCCGTCTCCCAATCTTCCAGTGTGATGTCATACTCGAAGTTCTGTGTGGTTTCGTTTACTTGTAATTCCTTCGCACCGTTCTTGATATGGAAGTTTCTGGCCATGTCTGTGAGTGGTGACAGAGTGATTAGCCTGTTCAAGTGATTGGATTTCTTGACCATCTTGTACACTTCATTGACGATTGCACGTCCTCCGCCTTTCTTCTTTGCCCACACAGTATATGCTATCGCGATAGATCCTTGCACACCTGCTCTATGCACGGATTGTAAAGCGGCATCATAACTCATGTCATCCATTTCTTTGACTGTCTTTGGTACATCATTTGTAAATGCAAAACACATGATGGCAGATATCTCTCCCACATCATCTTTGAGCCCGTATATCTTTCTACCGTATGACTGCCTGAATTGTAGGTCCAACTCAGGACGCACAGGGTCTTCCTTGACATCTATGTACGGCAACTCTACAAGTTCGTATTTCGATTCTCTTATCTTTTGCTTGGTGTATGCCTCTAAACTTTTATAATTTTTATTAGTGTAGGATTGCAACTGAGAAAATTTTTCCATGAGTCCGGTTATAGACGGATGCTCTTTCCATCTTCCTAGAACTTCTTTCAGTTTCTCACGGTTAAGTATCTCCATTTTTTACTTGTATATAAATGGGTCTTTCTTCTTAAGTTCCTTAAGTCTTTTCCTGTACTTGATTTCTTGCTTGATCTTGTTGATCAGATTTTTAATCCAAGTGAACATTATTTTCCTCCTATTAATTTTTCAAAAGTTGGTAACATTAATTGTACAGCATCTTCATGGGCCTTGTCTAGTGGATGTGTGGTGCCACGCTCATAATCATTTAACAATGCCCATTGATTGAATCCCATCATTCTCTCACCGAAACTGAACCATTTGGAAAAGTCAATTTCATTATACAATGCCTTCAAGAAACTGTCTTGTTCACTATGAGGTGTAGTGTCTCGGTAAAAGAGACTGTTGTCTGCCAGGGTAAACATGAATGGTATTTTCTTTTTCTCCAGTAGATTTTGCAACCAAATTATACTCTTCCAACTCAGGTAAGTTTCGTGGTACTCGTTGGCTCCATATTTGTATATGGCCTCCGCCAGATCCTTTACACCGGTCTCCTTAAATTGATTTTCTCGTGTTATCCATTGCTGTTGTTGTACTTCCGATCCTTGCATTTCTCTGAACGCTTCCTCGTTGCCCGCATCTGTGTCCCACGGTGATATAGATGCCCATCTTGTCTGCTCTAACAACTTGTGTCTGGGCATGGCCCAGTCATATCTTGATAGGAAAGACCACATCACACAAACACTGCCAATCTCGCCACCGTTGGCAACTGCATTGAACACCCGTCTTGCTATAGATGGATTACCTGCACCCGGACTTGCCACACATAGAAATTCTCTGTTTTCAGACTGCCTCAGATGCGTATATAGACCATGACCCCAAGACTTTTGGCTAGGAAACTTGCCTTCCTGATCATCGCTCAATTCGTGCCCGAAAGTAAAACTGCACCCGCCTGTGATAAATTTGCTAGTCATATATCTGTAGTACCTTATTTAAAAGAGGAAAAACTTCTCCAAAATTTTCTTTTCTGTATTTGTCTGTCTGCAAAATCCTTGCTTTCCTTTGTTCTCTCATGTCAGGAGAATCTCTGTCAGCGGCGTTCATGAATCTCAAAGTTGGCTTGAAGTCGGTCAGCATATTATACCGACTGTTAACAATGTCCTTGACTTGCTTAGGTAATGTCTGCACGTTGAAGTAGTCGGGATCAAACAGTGTGTTCACGTAAAAGAATTTTGGCTGATATTGTGCCACCCACAGGGAAATCTTGGCCCAGTTGAACACATTGAATATAGACACTGTTGTGCATACCTGAAAGTCCATGTTTGCTGTTTTCATCTCTTTGAATTTCACAAGATTTGCACTTACCTGCCGCCAGTTGGCAGGATGCCTTTGGTACTCGAAAGGTTCACCCACGTCATCTATGCTGAATGCTATCTCGACGTGTTTGAAATAAGACCACAGATCAAATATTTCCTGTGGTGGTAACTGAGTTCCATTTGTGTTGTAGTGAATGTCTATGTTTTTTGCGTATCCTTTTTCAACACAGTGCATGAGGATTTTGAAATGATCCTTTATCATAAACGGCTCGCCTCCAGTGAATTCAAAGTACTCCACGTGTTTAAGGTCCTCTTTGAGATCCTCGAAAAATTGCGGGTTCCTCTTCGGCCACCCGCCTTCTTTGAGATTTTTTCTAGCCACAGGATTTTCACCATAGTCAAGTTCTTCCTGTGCCCATTTGCTGGAACTCCAGGATCCGCAAATCCTACACTTCAAATTACAAACATTGCCTAACTTAAAGTCAATAAATTTTAGGGTTGGCTCGCTATCAGTGGTCCAGTCCTCGAGGCTTTTCTTCATTTTGTAAATTGAATTTTGTCTTTTAGATGTCTTGCCTGCGTCCTCCTCCTGCCAGCAACTTTGACAACCCGCCGGACGTTCACCATTTCGGAACTGCATTCGTAGATTGTGCATGTATTCCGAATCTTGTATGCTTTTGAGACTTTGTTTGTAAACTTTCACATCAGGGACACTGCCTTTGTATAGACAGCAGGGAGAGGCACCGCCATTTACATCCACTTCTAAATGTGTCCAAGGCAAGGGACAAACGTTAGATTTTATATACTTGTCCACCATTCTAACATCCTTTTATCTTTGCTTAATATTTTTGTAATGTCTTGTTTACGGATTTTATCAAGATACTGTTGTCTTTTCTTTCCTCTTTGGGTAGGTGTAAACGTGTCTCTGGTTTTCAAATTCTTGAGCACGTCCATTAATGCTTTTTGTTTCCTTGTGGCCCGTGGTTCCATGTATTCTAATGCTTCGTCTATTATGCTGTGAAGCAGATCCTTTGGCAATGATAATGGACTCATGATCTCATCGTCACTGAAAGTAAACATAACTTTTGTCAACACTTCCGTGTTAAGTTCTTGACTTAGGTCAAACATGTTTTTGAGCTCTAGCAATCCTGGCATTGTTATTGTGTAATCTAATCTCATTTGCCTTGGGTTTGTGGATACGCTTAATCCTTCTTTGAAATTACGTAACCATTGTTCATAGTCTAATCCGTCCCTGATGTATTCCGCTACTTCTCCGGTGCCGTCCATTGATGCACACACTTGCCAGTCATTGAAGTAGCCTAAGAGGTCAAAAAGATTTGATTTGCCTAACGATGTCCTGCTCAAGTTTGTGTTATATCTCACATACACCTCATCGGCGAAACCTAGTTCTATTATCCTTTCCATAGATTTCCAGTGCATGTCCCACATCAATGGTTCTCCACCGCACCAATAAATCTCACGCACTTGCTTTGTCTCTATCGAATCCACAAATTCCTGCACCACCTGTGTATCCTGGAACGTCTTGATTTGTTCTCGTAGAGGTGACGCCATCCATGGCTGTGATTCTTTGTTCCATGTGTTATTCTTCCTAGATTCTGCTTCCCAACTCGAACTCAACATGTCCCCACACATCCTGCATTTGAAATTGCACAGGTTATTGAACCTGTAGTCAAAACTTATAGTGGGCATGGTCGTTGCACCAGTTTCGTCTGTCTTTTCAAACGCTTCATTGATCCTACTTTCAAATAACTTGTTCCAGTATGATCTGTAAACGTCGGTGTTAAGCAATTTGTGATCACACACCTCACATTCGGGCAATTCTTCTCCTGCCAACATACGCAATCTCACGGATTTCATGTGTTCGGAATTCCAGTGTTGTTTCAGCGTCATTGGTTTGTATTCCTTGGCGTCGTTGCCTGTGTCTATGTATTGCTTGAAACTCTGTGCAGGTTCTCGAGATGCACAGCACATTCTCCTCTCTGTCTGTGGAGATAGGTAAGTGTGCGTCCATGGCGCCATGCAGAATGTCTTGTTACCTTCGCTTGGTTTAATCCGTTTCATAAAGTCCCTTCAGTTCTGGAAACACTTCTAACATGTTTTCATCTCTGATTACGTCTAGTTTTTTCATAGCGTCTTTGAATTGTTGTAAGTCCTTACTGTTATCCCTCCTCATCATGTAGTCGATGCCAGATTCGTATCCTTTGGTTGCCCTTGTAAGATGATCCTTTGGACGTAACCATTCCAGATGTTTTTCGTATTTTTCTTTAACTTTCTGTTTGTAAGACTCAGGTAACAAATCAATCCTTTGTTGGTACGGAAACTGTAACAAATTAAAGTTAAAGTCCTGTGGTTTGAGAAGGCCTTGGTCCACCCAGTTCCTATGAAAGTCAGGTATGTGCAGAGCATTGATTAATCCAACCGTTGAACTGATATAAAAATCCACCTGCGGACAAACTTCCAACATCCTCCTCCTATTGGCGATGATGTCCTCCCACACTGTGCCTTTACGCATCAACTCTCCACGTTTGCCTTCCGCATCTAGACTAGCACCTATGGATACAGAATCAAATTTGTTCCATAGTTCTAAAACATCAATGTCTTTGTATTTGGTCCTCGTAAAATTTGTGTTGTAAATTAACCTGACGTGGTACATTTTCCGTTTGTCCAGTTCTTTCAATATCCGATAGTGTTCTTCCATTATGATTGGTTCCCCGCCAGCAAAATAAAACTGCTCTACGTGTTGAAACTGATCTAACATTTGTTCCCATATGTCATCACTGCTCCTACCAACTTTCATTATTTTCGCGTGGTTTGGTGGGGAACCTGTAAGTTTCTTGTGATCCTCGTACCAGTTAGAACTAAACCATGTACCGCAACTCCTACAGGCAAGATTACAAAGATTGCTAAACCTTATGTCCCAATATTTTATGACAAAGTCTGCTTCACCTTCTGGAGTTGTAGAATCTATCATGCCAATGTTATGACCAAAATGTTTGTTAGAACTTAGACGCAGACTAAAGAAACCTGATTGCTCCTGATCGTAGCACTTTGAACAGTGCTTATTAGTTTGGTTTGAAAGCATGTTCTTTCGAATGCCTTTCATAGTGTCATTGTTGAACACTTCTTCCATTGAATTTTTGTTTAGGTCGCCTACTGGATACTTGTCTAATGCGAAACAGCACGGATACGCTCTGCCGTCTGGAAAGGCATGTATGTGTAACCATGGCATCATACAGAAGGTATCACTGTCGATCAACAACTCCTTCTGCCTAGGAGACATATCTTTTATTTTTAATTTTTCAGGCTCTTTGGCCCCGTAATCATATGCCACGGTACCATTCTCCTATAATTGGGAAAGTCTTTTCAAAGTCCTTTCCTGTTCTTTGATCATACTGGCTGTAAAAAGTTTTGAAGTCTTTTTGTAGTTTGCTCTGTTCGGCCGCACCCGCATGCGGTGTTTTCACAACATCCAGGTAATCTATAAGCCTCTGTGTTTGATTTATTTCCATGTGTTCCAAGTGTTTTTCGTTGGTATTTAAAAACTTTACCAAGTCCAGTTTAAATTTATTCCTTAGATCATCCGGTAGCACTAACGGTGATTGGAAACTAGGAAATCGTAAAATGTTCAGGGTGTAATTTATTTTTGGTCCATAAACTTTACTTGCATTTTTGAACCATATAATTTTCTCAAGGAACTCCGGCAATGTTTCAAGGCAGAGTGCATTTATAGTTGCCATGTTGTGTATCTCGGTGGGAACTTTGTCAGACATCATGTTGAGAACGTTTCCAAACCATTCTGAATAATTCAAACCATCTCTTATGTACTCTGCCTGTTTGAAGGTTGCCTCGCAACTGGTGTACAGGTGAAAGTTCTTAAAGTTTTTAAGTTTATTTTTAAATCTGTCGATGATACTCTGCTTTGCACCTAGGTTAGAATTAATTGCTATACGCATGTGTGGATTCATTTTATCACCCTGTGTCTCTATCCAGTCTAGTAACCTCCACAAGTTAGGAGACATCATAGGCTCACCGCCTGTGATCCTCAATTCATCTAAACTTTTATGTAAATCAGTTTCCCACCATTTATAAAACGCTTCAACATATGGATTAGTTTCATCTTTTTCGTAAGGTTCAGCACTTTCGTGACTGTGGGTATAATGGTTCCTTCCGTCTGATGTAAGTCCTGTGTATGGTCCTTGACGTTTTATATTATTTGCCCAAGTAGAACTGAATGCAGGATTACAGTATGTACAAGCAAAATTACAAGTTCTGTCAAATGCTATCTCTAATGTTTTTAAATTTACATTGTCATTGTAATCGCCTTGAAACGCTTTATCCAAGTCTTCATTAGTGAATATTTTTGATTTGTAAACCCTGTCACTAATTGCATCTCTGCCAATGTCCTCAATCTTCCAACAGTATTCACATCCTGCCGGTCTCTCTCCACACTGCATCTGCCTACGTTGTTCTTTCTTTTGTCTTGTGTTGTGTATTGCACTAGGGTTTGTTTTAATCTCATCAAGATTAATCTTGTGCGGAAGTGGATGGTGGCAACTTGTTGTCATACCACTGCCCAACCATATTGTGGCATTGTACCATTTGGCACCACAGAAACTGGCACTCTTTGTATCTAGTATTTGTTTTTTGTATTCTAAGTCTTCCATTTTTTGATCTTTTCGTATTCATCTTTAGGACATAATATTGGACTTTTGAAAATCACATCTTTTACCCAATGGTAATGGGCCAACGGTAGCGGATGGTAGTCGTCTGGGAGATTGTATTGATCTTTATACAATGCTTTTGCAAAGTCGTCAAGTCCGCCATGCTCCTGCCAGAAAATAAACTTCGTCCAATCTATCTTGTCATACAATGCTTTCTGTCCGTTTGACATTTTGTTTTTGTCATGCACTATAATGTGTCCCCTGTAACACATCATTGAGTAATCAACTTTTGCTTTGTCAAGAAACATCTGTGTGAATAATATTGTTTCTAATGTACGCACATCGTTTTGCCTCTCGTTTTGGAACCAACGCACATAATACTCATGTTTGTCTTTGTAGTAATGTCCACCATAAAACTGGTTCCAATCAAAATCACTATTCCATCTCGAATATGTTATTGTTTCATCTCGTTTCAAACTATGATCAATCTCATCATGCACTATCTCGTACCTGTTGGATCCCGACCACATGATGTACACTTTTTTGATGGAAGGGTATTTGTTCACGGCGTTGTACACAGATCTAGCGATTGTCTCATTCGAACTGCCAGCACTTCCTAGGTTGGTCAGATCATATCCTCCCTGGAACCAGCCTATGTAATTGGGCCAGCATGGCCACTTGTACTTGGTGAAACTACAACCTGCCGTTATTATTCTATTCATGCGTTTTTGCACTCCATATAAAAATCTTCCATCTCAGGGAAGACGTTCAAAAACCTGGTGAGGCGCCTTCGATCGTGTTCATTGAAAAAAGCGTAAAAGTTTTTTTTGTTTTGCGTACTTGCGTCCGCGTTTTCGCGCCAGTATGCGAGGTTCCTCTGCATCTTCTGGATCTCGAAGTCCTTGAATATGTGCAATCCGTTGTCCTCGCCTGAATTTTGTTTCATGTACTCTATGTTGTCCTCGTGTATCGCTTGATATGACTCTGGTAGCAGAGTTATCTGTTGCCATGCGGGTTGGCGTAACAGTGGCACATCAAACCAAACACGTTGATAGGTCTTGCTGTACCTTTTACGCAATTCCAGTATCTTCTCCAGCAGTCTGTCCATACTGGTGATGCTGAGATTGTTGTAAGTGCATATGAAAGTAATGGAGTTACGCACAGGTATGCGATCGAGGAATTCCTCCACGTTGTCCATCATGTAGTTGAAGTCGAGGCCATCACGTATGTATTCAGCCCGTTTACCGTATGCATCTACACTGACGAACTGCATCATGTGTTCCACTTTCTCCTGCATACATATCTCCTGTGCCATGTTGAAGTACTTCTCCTTCAGTTTCTTCTCGGGCGGACACATGTTGCTGGTCACGTTCAGGTGCAGATCGTCTTTGGGATTGTCGATAATGTATTGAAACACCTTGTAGGTATTCTTGTCCATCATTGGTTCACCACCGGTCATGCGGAAGTGCTTGAGATTCTTATACAACGTTGGCCACCATTTCCAGAACGCGGTAACATAAGGATTGTCCTCCCTGTTGGGGATCGGCCTACGCCTGCCCTGGAAGTGTTCTGGTGCATTGTGGGGCGGAGATGTGGGATATTGGCCGTACCTGTCAATCTCCTTGCCCCACGTTGTTGAGAATTGTGGAGAACAGTAACTACACTTGAAATTACAAGCGTTGTTGAAGTTCACCTCCACATACCTCGGTGTCCAACTGGTCGTCATTGGATTCTTTCTGATCTGCTCAAAGTCCTGCATGGCCCACGGTTCACCTGACCTGTAGTGTCTGTCTGACATCTCTCCTGTGTCCTCCAGTTTCCAGCAGTAAGAACATCCGTCGGGACGTTCTCCTTGTAGCATCTTGGATCTTTGGTCCAGTTTCTCTGCGGTGTTGTGCAGTGCGGCGGGATTCTGCTTTACCTCTTCTGCATCGATCTCGTGCAGGGGAGGATGATAACAACTGTTGGTCAGTCCCGTGGGCAGGTGCAGTGACGTCTGGTTCCACTTGGCCAAACACATGCTGGGAGATACATCAGACAGTTTTTCCTTCGCCTTGAGTGCGTCTAATTTGTAATCACTTGTACTCACGATCTTGAACTCCTCTGTTTATGTGTGGTGGCATGACAAACCTGTAGAACTTGCTTTCATCTTCTCCGTACTCTGCGATGGGTATGTCAAGTTGTTGCCTTAGACTGTTGCCGTATATCGCCAACTCATTGTCTATGTTGTGAACTGTTACGTTCTTGAAATAATTCTCCATGTCATCGAGATCCCTGATCATGAAATGTTTGTTGTCCGCTTCTATCACTGTGTTGTAACAACCCATCCTGGCTCCCAACATCGCGTACTTGCCGAGATCCACGTCGGCACCTATCGTGCACCATGTACTCAGTATCTTTAGATTCATAGGCCATATGGTCCTGAAATCACCGGCGGGTATAGGCTTGCCTTTTTCCGTGCTCATCTTGACACCTTCCCTGTACCCTGCCACAAACGCCTGTTGTTCAGAAGCATTTATCACAGTGGTCGAATAGCAGTTGTGCAGATTCTCGTGTGGCACTCCCCAACAAAAGTCAATTTGATTTTCTTCTGTGTCGGCGTTTTCGTGTGTCTTCATGTCGGCACATGTTTGTCGGTCCCATCCAACTAGTCCGCCGTTGCCGTAGACCAAGCCATTCACATTGTTCCTCGCCCTCCATCTGTGCACCGCTTTCTTGTTTGTCTTTGACCAGTCTAATGTTTCTAGAAGAAACTTCTCGTCTATTATGTTGTCGCCGTCGACGCTAATAAAAAAATCTGTCTTTGCTAAATCTGCCGCGGCTTTGTGTGCGTTGTCGAAGCCGACTACACCGTCAACACGCTTTGCCCATGGCACCTTGTTCTTCAAGTCCGCCCAATTTTCTTCCTTGTTTGGCTCTTTGAAACTTATGTAGACAAAATCAAGATCGCTTACTCTGACTCTATCTGCCATAATACACCTCCCTCTTGCACACCGTTGGGCCAGTGTATATCACCGTCTTCAAACACGTAACCTCTTTCTGCTTTTTTCAATACGCTGTAACGTGTCTTGATTTTTTCCTTAGGCTTAAGTAATATTTCAGGACCAAATTTTGCAGGTTTTATCATGTAGTTCTCTTCACCATGTTGCATGATTTCTAGTTTCTTTTTGTGCGATACCTGATATTGTTTTCCCTGTATGGTGACGAAAAATTTTTTAGGCTCTCTTTTTGGAATCTTGCTTAACGCTTCAAACAAACCTGGCATGTAACTCCTTATCATGGTAGTGCCACACCCTACTTACACGTGTTTCTCCTACGTACAATGCATCACCTGATCTGTTAGGATATAGATATTGATTTTGATCTTTAACTTTTGTTAATCCGTTGACTGCAGGCTTGTGGTGTATAAACTTAAACCACTCGTAGTCTATTAAACCTCTGAGGGTTGGATCCATCATCCTGTATGCTAGTGCGAACACAACATCTGTGCTTGGATACTTGTCATGACACGCTATTAACATCTGGGATTTGACATCTTGCCAATTATTGACCACATGTTCCACAAGGTTGAAAAACTGTTGTGCTTTGGTGCTCTTCCTAAAATACATCAGACCGTTGTAGATGTTTGGTAGATGATTCCTCACAAAAAGATCCCTGTAGGGCGTTTGCTTGACCACATTATTCCTGTAATCAAAACAGTCAACACTGAAAACAAGATCGTGTTGCCATAGCAGATACCACCACCAGTCTGTGTTAGTAGTCCACAGCATGTCTGCCTCTAATTTGATTGTGTGTTTGAAGGGCGTTACCCTAAACGCTTTGTACTCGTTCGCCCATTTGATTTCGTGGTCAGCACTGGCATCGTTGTTGAGCACTTTGACAAAATCAACATGTTTGCTTTCAAACTTGCTTTTCTCATCCGTCACCACGCAAATTTTACTTTTGCTATGCTTCTTGATACTTTCAGCAAGTTTTATCGACAGTTCAACATAATCTGTTTTGGCATTATTCTGTGCAAACCAAAGAAAACCTCTCGAATCAGACATCACAAACCTCCTTGTTCAGAACATGAACATCTTGATTTTCAATGAAATCTATCTGGTCGTTGAACCTCCACGTGATTCCATTGTCGGTTATTTTCAATATTTCACAGTCTCGTGGAAGAGTTGATATTGCAAATGGAAATTTTTCGTACCCAACAAAGCCATTTATTTGCTGTAGTGCGATAGCAAACAAATAATCATTTCTAAGGTTCCTTGCGTATATTCTGTACATCTCTGTAAAGTAGTGATAGTTCTGTTTCACATACTTGATAGCGTCGAATATCTTTTTGACCTTGTTGTTTTTCCTGAATAGGAAAACGGTTGCCCATACCATTGGTATCATGCTCCATCTCCTTTGATCAAACGTGTTCCTTCCAGACAGATCATACGCTTGGTCGGGTATTAGGAAATCATATTTTGTGTCTAAGAACTGCTTGAGATGATCTGAAAAACAGAAATAATCAATATCCAGCACCAACGTTATGTCATAAGGAGAAAGTTCGTACGCCATGTGCCTATCAACGTTGTTCCAAGGCTTCCCGTCCAACTTGTTTCCTGATTCTGGCTCGATAAACTTGTAATTGATAAACCCCATGGGAGACATTTTTTGGAATGTGCTAAAATTTGTTATGACCGTGACCTCGACACCTAAATTTTTTTTGACAAGTGCTACACAACGTTCAAGTATCTTGTGGTACTTGGTGTGTTCTGTATCGAAGCAGAATAGCAATACGCCTTTTTTCATCAGTCACCCTTTTTTTCAAATGTTTTGTACATCTGGTGGTATGAATTTAGGCTTTCTTGATTTCTTTCAATAAGTTTGCTTAAGAATTCAGTTGGGTCTTTTATTTCAACTGGATTGTTGTTTGTGTCTAAAACGAAAAAACTATCATTGTGTTCTTTGAGTGTTCTAACTAGGCAGATAGTCAGTGGATCTGCACTAAAGATGTGTTCGTTGTAAACTATTATCTGTCTAGAGTGTGCTTTCTCCAAGGCGTTGCGTTTTGCAATCGCTATGTTGTAAGAAAGGTCAGATTGTTTTTTAAGATCGCCAATATCCATACTACAATTATACTGTAATTATAGTGGTAAAGCAACCTGGTAAAAAAAAATTAAGATGCGGAGTTCGACACTTCTGCGTTTGATGACGATTGTATATTCGAAGCAAGTCCCTGAGCGTTTGTTGGAAAAACTTCAATCAATGCCAACGTCATCCTAGGTGCCTCGTTGGGATTTGTTGGAACACTACTCAAGTTGTTTGATGAGTAGGTTGTGTCATCTGCCGCATCAGTAGAAATCATCTTGATCGTTACCACTGTCGCTGACGCCGGAGCCGCATTCAACTTGGCCTGTATCTCAACCGTGTTTGAAGTGTAACCCGAGTTGTCTGAAGTCAATTTTATTAATGTTACATAACTTGTTGATATGTCATGGAAGCCATTTGCTAGGCCGTTAGTTGTAAGTGTTTCACCTGAACCCGATCTTGTTGTTGCGTGTGCGCCAAAGTCTAGGTTACCGATCGCCGTCGTTGTGAGGTCATTGAACACCGTGTCCTTGTCACCGTCGATGCCTGTCACACATGTAGGGTCAATCCTGATCTTGCCGCCGCCGTTGAAGAATGCCCTCATAGTGTTGTTGTTGGCGAATGTAACTGATCTCTCAATGGTTGATGTTGAATTCCAAGTACCTGAATTTGTTGATGTACCTACCGCGTTGGTGCCCAGTGCAGTTGCTGATGTAGATCCTCCCGCAACCGCCGCCGCCAAGTTGGCAAGGTCTCCTACTAGGGCTGATCTGATGGCGATGGTGTCTCCCGCAGATACAGATGAAGAAGTGATTGAAACGTTTGTGTGGTTGGATATGTTGTCCAAGCCTGTGAATAAAGCATTCCATTGTGATGCCGCTATGGAATCGCCTGCGGAAACAGTGCTGATTGTTGACTGGTTAAGGCCATATTCTCCCGATCCTGGCCCCGCAAAATGGTTGTATCCATAAGGATCAGATGAACTGTTTACAAACGTGTTGTATTCATCATCTAAAATTGTATCACCTGCCGAATATGCCATAATTTTTATTTAACTCCTATTACGCACTCTGTAAGTGCTGTGTCTTCATTATATTTATCTTTAATTAAACGCCCTAGAACATTGAAATGGTTACACTCCTCGGCTTTGGCAACACGTGCTTCGCCGTTTAGTGCTGAAACGATCCGATCTCCTGCTTTACCTGTGCCTGATAATTTAACCATTACACGTCCTTTCAAGGCCACCATCGGATGTGAATCATTGTTGCCTGCTTCTGCGTTCATTAAAAACGCTGGACTTTCTGATATAACTCCAAAAACGCTGTCTGAAAGGTCAGTATCACACTTTGTAATCTCTGCCGAACCACCTAGTACAACGACATCTCCCACTTCAGTGTCGCAGTCTGCTTCATATCTTTCAGCCAAGTCGGCGTACTGTGCTGATGTTGATGTTGCGTGTACCACGTTTGCCCTGATGTCCACCAAAGTAGGTGCTGACATTTCTGTGCCTCCGACGTCTGTTGACTTGAACGCTGTCCAGGCACCACCCGCGTTGCCGTACGTTGTTGTTCCGTCATCAGCAAAGGTTTCGTCCCACACCCAGAATAGATCTTGTTCCGTGGCAGTTGATGCATTGCCTCTGTTTACTTTCAAACCAGAATAACTTGGCATCGCTGAATTTGATGAAATGTTTCTGTTTAACTCTATCATGTTGTCTTCAACTGACAGGGTTGTTGTGTTGACTATCGTGTTTGTGCCATCAACAGTAAGGTCTCCTACCCTTAGGTGTTCAATCCTACCTGATGATCCTGTGATTCTAAGTGCTTCAGTGGTTACACCACCGTCATTAACAGTGAATATGATATCTTTGTCTTGCGTGGTTTGTGCGATGGTGAAATCGTCGCTTGATAATTTCATTGTGATGTCTGAACCGGCACCTATTGTCAAACCATCATCATTTAAGATTCCTAATGTACCTGACGTGGTATCGTTTGCGTTTGATCTGAGATAATTTGCCGCCGCAACACCGCCCAATGAATCAGAATCTGTTGCTGTCCCTCTGAATTTTACCGATGCCACCGAACTTGATAATTGAATACCCTGTGCCACGGTTGCGAAACCCGCCGCAATTAGTGCCGCCGCGTTGGTTTCTGTTGAATCTGGCGTGAATGCTATGTTTGATACAACAGCAACAACTGTGTCATTCGCCACCATCTTCAATATAGATCTATTAACGCCTGTGTTGTCTTCAACAACTTCGCTTAAGAATTGTGTTACTCCTGATCCTGCTACTGTTGTTGGTCCGATCAGCGTCCACGCAGTGCCGTTGTACACATATAGTTGAGTGTTGGTCGTGTCAAACCACAAATCACCCTGCACCGCATTCGATGGTGCCGAAGTAGAGTTAGTTGTTGATCCGACGGGTTTAAATTTTGATCCTGTGTACACATTCAATTGGTTGTTTGTTTTGTCGTACCAAAGTTGACCTTGTATTTTGTTACTAGGTGCAGATGTGTTATTGAAATTTTCTAAGAGTTTTACAAGATTTTCATTTAACTTTTCACCAAATCCAGCGTATCCTTTTCCGATCAAAGTGATATCTGTGGTTGCAGTGTCGATAGTCCCGTCTGCTAGGGTAACCAATAAGGTTCCGAATGTGTTATTAATCTTGTATGCCATACCTTTTAATTGTTTGAAGCGTTATCTCTAACGTCAATCAAGAACGATACATCACCAACTAATTTGATTAGTATTGTAGCCAATTCTGGGGTAAGCATAGCGTCGATTTTAGCCTCTTCCGCGTCAGTCCAGGCCGACTCATAGTTTGCATTGATGTAGTCTGCGACTTCTTGTTTTGTTGCCATTTAAATATACTCCTTATGCTTATTTATTACGTGATTCAATCTGCTCATCGTCAGATATCCATGTTAAGTCCTTGGAATATGACCCGTCTAAATCTCGTAAAAATGTCTTTACGTTGCTTTCCGTAAGCACCATATCGTGGTATTTTATGTATCTTTTGTGCAGTGCCTGTTCTTTCGTGGCAGTGTATACCAACTTGAGGTTTTTGTGTTTTGCCAAACGCATTATTGCGTCTATGCACATCTTAAGTCCCTTGTGTGCCAGACGTTTGTCTATATTTTTATCAACCACTATCCATTCCATGAAGCCAAACTGTGTGCCTTCACCTTTGTACAAGCCTCCTGCACACACAGGTATTCCGTTATCCTCCACAATGACACCCGCTGGCGGTAAGCACTCTTTTGGTACAACTCCAAACTCCCACTGTGTCCACCAGTTCACCAGCGTGTCGTAGTCCTTATCTATGTCCCACAATCTATCTTGCATTTTTCTGTATCACTATTTTATTCACATTGAACGTTGACTCAAAGCAATATCGCACCGCCTCGGCAACTTCACTGGCCTTTAATTTTGGAAGATCTTCCCATAGTCCCTCTGTCATGTCGGTGTCCACAACATCAGGACAAACGTCATAAACCGACAACGGCTTTGATATCAATTCTTCCTGTAACTCAAGTATGTAGGCCATCAGTTCTTTTTTGATTTCGCAGTACTGAACGTAATCAAATTTGTTCCATGATTCGAAAGCGTTGGTGTCCTGTCCTTGCTCCGTGCCTGAAGTACTCGTTATTATAGCGACTTTCATCTTATCAAAGGCATGTCTACCGTATATCCTCTTTAAAAGATTAAGTTGTCCTCTGCCTGCATGTGCGTTTACCACCACAAGGCCACAATCATGCATCTGATCCATAATTTTTTCTTGGTCGTTGATCAGATCGTAGCCATTGCTCCTACTCATCCCCACAATTTCATACCCTTTTGACTTGTAAAGATCGGATATCGCTTTGCCTATGCCTTTGGTGTGGCCTACTATCGCTATCTTATTTTTGTTTCCTTGACTCATACACGTTCACTAGATTCTCCAACCCTTCAAAACACTCCGAATAGTGTTGGTAATATTTTTCAAACTTGTCTTTAGTGTACAATGATTCTTTCCAAAAGTCAATTAGTAATGTGGTCCTGGGTCCTGGGTTGTTGTTGAAACCGTTGTGCAGTTGCAGATCCGGTTGGAACACGTATGCTTCACCTGTCTTCCATGTCATCAGTTCCTGTTGCTTGGTGTCAATGTTCATAACATACATGCCACTTTGTTCACCACCCCCGTCGTCCAGGCACAACTGGTACCTCCATCCTCCTTCGTTGTCCGTGTGGTTTCCGATTTTGGTGTTTGGACCCACCGTCATTATCGCAACATTGGTTTTATATGGAAATTTCCTTAATATAGAATACAACATGGGGTAATCGTTGAATGACTGCCCTTCGTGGTCGCCTGATTGTATACCTAACGCCTGCCACTCCCCATGCACGTAGTCACCTGACTTGTCATCGAAGTCGTCGGGTACTCCCCTTACGCTGTCACTGAAATCTTCCGGATCTAAGAATACTTTGTTAGGTTGTGAATCAAATTCATGTTTTATCTCACGCCAGTGTTTTTCCAACTGTCTGAAACATTCGCCCTGCTGTCCGTGGTAAAAACTTTTATCAAGCATTTAGTATATTAACATTTTTATCATGAATCTGTCTATCATGATCCTGCCAATTACTAAAAAATTG
>Ga0209645_1000317_pt1 | contig 25692 bp, 31 predicted proteins | sample ETNvirenome_6_30_FD_184070 | JGI IMG/M metagenome (GOLD analysis project Ga0209645, IMG submission 184070) | Marine viral communities from the Pacific Ocean - ETNP_6_30 (SPAdes) (version 2) | ecosystem: Environmental > Aquatic > Marine > Oceanic | place: Pacific Ocean | collected 2013-06-19
GAAATAAGAGCGAAGTTAAAATCTCAAGAAGTGAATCGCTCCACTTCCAACACAGGCGGAGACAACGCCATCTACCCACACTGGAATATATCAGAAGGCTCAGAAGCAGTAGTTAGATTCTTACCAGATAGAGACGAAAATAACACATTCTTCTGGACTGAAAGAAACATGATCAAACTGCCTTTCGCAGGTATAAAAGGTCAAACTGATTCTAGACCAGTGACAGTGCAAGTACCGTGCATGGAAATGTATGGGAAAACTTGTCCAGTACTGACAGAAGTCAGACCGTGGTTCAAAGACAAGAGCATGGAAGACATGGGCAGAAAATATTGGAAAAAGAAAAGTTATATTTTCCAAGGTTTTGTCACAACGAATCCACTAGCAGAAGACTCAACACCAGAGAATCCAATAAGAAGATTTATAATTGGACCTCAGATCTTCAACATTATTAGAGGGGCACTTATGGATCCAGAAATGGAAGAAATGCCAACTGATTATGTGAAAGGTGTGGACTTCAGGATTACTAAAACAACTAAAGGTGGTTATGCTGACTACTCAACAAGTAAATGGTCGAGAAGAGAAAGGCCGTTGGACGAAGCAGAAAGATCTGCTATTGACACACACGGTTTACACAACTTAGGTGACTTCAGACCAAAAGAGCCAACCGAGGCAGAGGTTAAAATAATTGCAGAATTATTTGCCAAATCTGTAGAAGGTGAGGCTTATGATCTTGAGCAGTATGGACAGTACTTCAGACCAGCAGGCGTGGCTTACCAAGGTAAACCGCAGGCGGCAGTGCCAACAGCATCGGCTCCAGCGGCTACACCAGTGGCAGAAGCGGCTCCAGTAACTGAAAGTGCACCAGCACAACCAGTACAGGTATCTGCAGGTACACAGGCTCCAGCAGGAGACAGTGCCAAGAGAGCAGAAGACATCTTGAAGTTAATTAGATCAAGACAAGCAAAATAATCTGACATTTTACCAAGGCCCTAATATTGACGTTAGGGCCTAGGTATGCTAAAATAGATTACAAGGATAATAAATTATGACGAAAGTATTTGACGCAACAAAGTTTAGAAAGAGTATTACAAAATCAATCCAAGGACTAGGAATTGGATTCAGCGATCCTACAGATTGGATATCAACAGGAAATTACGCATTAAACTATTTGATGACCAGTGATTTCAACAAAGGCATTCCGTTAGGCAAAGTAACTGTACTTGCAGGAGAATCAGGGGCAGGCAAAAGTTACATAGCATCAGGAAACATTATTAAGAATGCACAGGATCAAGGTATATTTGTAATACTAATTGACACTGAAAACGCATTAGATGAACAATGGTTACAGGCATTGAAAGTGGACACATCAGAAGACAAACTTATGAAATTAAGCATGTCTATGGTTGATGACGTAGCAAAAACTGTTTCAGAGTTTATGAAAGGTTACAAAGACCAACACGCAGACAACAAAGAAGGTGCACCTAAAGTACTGTTTGTTATAGACAGTTTGGGTATGTTACTGACTCCAACAGATGTAAATCAGTTTGAAGCAGGTGAGATGAAAGGTGACTTGGGTAGAAAACCTAAGGCCTTAACGGCACTTGTAAGAAACTGTGTTAATATGTTTGGTAGTTGGAACGTAGGACTTATTGCAACCAATCACACATACGCATCACAGGATATGTTTGATCCAGACGATAAGATATCAGGTGGCCAAGGATTTATCTATGCATCAAGTATTGTTGTTGCAATGAAAAAATTAAAACTAAAAGAAGATGAAAAAGGCAACAAAGTTACAGATGTAAGAGGTATCAGAGCCGCTTGTAAAGTTATGAAAACAAGATATGCTAAACCTTTTGAAGGTGTACAGGTAAAGATTCCTTATGATACTGGTATGGATCCATACAGTGGACTTGTAGATTTGTTTGAGAAAAAGGGCATACTTGTACAAACAGGAAATAGGCTGAAATATGTCGATCCACAAGGAAAAGAACACATAGAGTTTAGAAAAGCATGGACAGGTGATAAATTAGATATGATAATGGCTAACTTCAAAGAAGTTGTCCCGGCCGAAACAGATGAGGATGTTAAAGAGTAATGATTGATTTTACGCATGAAGATATAGAACGTTTATGGAATTCTATATCACACTACGTTCCAGAAAGACAAAAAATAGATTGTGCAATTGACTTTATTAAAAGCCTCGAGGACATTGGTGTTGAGTACGACGAGATCAAAGCGTCTGCTGAATACGACCCAAAACTAGAAGAAGCAATTAACACTGTGTTCGAAGAAGACGACGAGTCAGACGGATACGGCGAAAATGATTAATTGGTACAACGAAGTCAGCCGAAACTTAGACAAGATACCAGATTGCATTGCGTACTTTGATAAAGAGTTAATCGAAGCAAAGAAACAATGTAAGATATACGGCAACCTTGAAAGGGCCAGCGCCGCACTTCCAGGCATAGTAGAAGAAAGATTTGGACAACTGCAACAACTTGAGGCAATTTTAGAATATCTAAACATAGAATTGCGTAGATTAAGATCAAAGACATTCAGAAAATATTTAGAAAACTACAACAGAGCATTATCAAGCAGAGACGCAGAGAAGTACGTTGACGGTGAAGACGACGTAGTCGATATGGATAAAATTATTAATGACTTTGCATTGATAAGGAATCAATGGTTAGGCATCACCAAAGGACTAGATCAGAAACAATGGCAGATTACAAATATCGTAAAACTGAGAGTCGCGGGTATGGAAGATGCAGACATCAAATAGAATAATATTAACAGACGTAGACGGAGTTCTTTTAGAATGGGAACATCACTTTACAAAATGGATGTTGCAAAGGACTTTGTTCGACGAGCGAGGTGCGAGATACCATCCGCATAGATTACTCCCAGACAAACAAAATACCTATGAGATGGCAGAACGCTTTGGTGTTACTAAGGATGAAATAAGAAAACTGATTCGTGAGTTTAACAGGAGTGCATGGATGGGCACACAACGTCCAATGCTTGAGTCACAGACATGGGTAAAATTATTAGCGGCAGAGGGTTGGACATTCATTCCCATCACATCTCAGACATCCGACATACCTGCTCAGCAATTACGTAAGAAAAGATTAGGGGACTTATTCGGAGATCATGTGTTCACAAACTACCACATATTAGGCACAGGAGCGGACAAAGACAGTGCATTATCCGAGTTTCATAATACCGGACTGTATTGGGTGGAGGACAAGCCAAAGAACGCTGTAGCCGGGCTCAAATACGGTTTAAAGCCTATATTAATAGACCACCCATACAACAAAGATTTTAACCACGATGGAATAATCAGAGTAAGTAATTGGCAAGAAATACATCAATTACTTTCAGGCAGAAAATGAAAATATACGTTGGACACGACAGCAGAGAAGATATAGCATACCAAGTCTGTGAACATAGCATCAAGCGAAGAGACCCATCAGCAGAAGTTATTCCATTGAAACAAAAGCAAATGCGAGATCAAGGATTATACACAAGACCGGTTGATAAATTAGCATCAACAGAATTTACATTCACAAGATTCTTCGTGCCTTACATGAATGACTTCAAAGGATGGGCGGTGTTCTGTGATTGTGATTTCCTATGGAAGATACCTAGTCACGAGCTGGCAAAGTATTGTGATAACTCAAAAGCAGTAGTGGTTGTTCAACACGATTACACACCTAAAGAGACAACAAAGATGGACGGACAAGTGCAGACTGTGTATCCAAGGAAAAACTGGTCAAGCATGGTTTTGTGGAATTGCGAACATCCTAAAAACAAAATACTTACTCCAGAGTTATTGAACACAGAATCACCTAAATTTTTACATAGATTTAATTGGTTGGATGACAACGAGATTGGTGAACTTCCCCTTGAATATAATTGGTTGGTGGGTTGGTACAAAGAACCAGCAGACGGTAAACCAAAAATACTACATTACACAGAAGGCGGCCCTTGGTTTGATGGATACCGTGACTGTGAATATGCCGACGATTGGAAAAAAGAATTAATAAATTTGTTTAGTTCTTGATTTAAAAATAGATTTTATCTATTTGTTCAGCATTATCTTTCTTTTCTATAATTTCACTGTTGTTGAATCCTAACTCATACATGTACTCATCCATGTCATTTACTGTTGGCATTTCGGGAAATTTATTATTCTTATACAAGTTTACTTCTTGTATCACATACCTAGCACGTGTGAATATATCCGGAGCGCCTTGCATTATCATTATTTCAGCACCTTGAACATCTTGTTTAATTAGATCAAAAGTAGCATCCTTACCGACCAATTCATCCAAAGTTTGCATTTGTCTTATCTCGTAGTCTTTGAAAATACCAAACACAGTTGATCCTTTTGTATACGTGACCTTCTTTTTGCTTCCCTTGTCTATTTCACGTAGGTACATTTTAATTTCTCTATTGCTATCACCAAGAACAGCAATATGACATTTGTCGGCAATTCCTTTTAGGTGCGTTTCATATTTTGGGCCTGCTTCTATGCAAGTGTATTTTGCATCAGGCCAAATTAACTTAACATTCTTTGTCCAGAATCCTATGTTTGCACCTATATCAAGTATGTTGGATGGGGCAAAATTTTTGTCCTTTAATTTTTTTAGGTAATCGTACATCATGTTCTATAATAAACAATATCTGGCCATTTTTTAATTAACACCTTAAATCCTAGAGACTTTAGATGCTCTTTAATATCCCTTTTACTGCTACCGTACCTTTCGCTGTTACCATTTAATTCGATCATCACGTATCTAACATTTTCTAAAGTTTTTTCTGCACCTTTGAGCACTTCCATCTCTAGGCCTTCGACATCTATTTTGATTACATCTATATTTTTGTATCCTAAAGAATCTAGTTTGTTTATTTTTGTTTCTCCGGTTTCTAATAACACTCTGGTATTTTGTGTTGCACTTTCTTCGGTCAACTTAACATACCCGTCTTCATTCCCTAATGCTTGGTTGTAAGATTCGATATTATTATAGGAAAGGACATTTCTTGCAAGGCACCCATAATGCAAATTATTAGGTTCGTAGCAATGGATGTTTTTTGCAAACTTTTGCATAGACAAAGTCCAGGTACCGCACCATGCTCCGACATCTACAATAAGATCAAATTCCTTCTCTTGTTCTTTGCACCACTCTATAAATTTATTCAGGCAGTTATCTTGCATATATGGATATCCTCTTTCACGCCATTGTTCGATTTGTGCATCAGTAGATGGAACCCATAATCCATCGGATAGTTGTTCTATACTCACAGTAAGCCTTTGTCCATTAATATTTCTACCGCTGTACCATTATCAAACTCTTCTGGAGTGAATTGTTGGTAGGCAAGGCTGTATAGCCATGGTTCAGGACCGCCGTAGTACGGATTCTCTATGTCTGACAATTCAACATTGCCAACATCTACAGCAAAACTTATGTCATCACAGAAGACAGGTATGCCTTCACATATAGCCTCGACTGCCGCTATGCTACAACTAGTGACGAGGCACCATGCTTCTTTAAGATCCTCGGATAGGGGTACTGTTGCCTCACTCGGTCCTGATGTACCCCTGCCCCTAGGCTTGTGTCGAAGTTTGATAGGTCTATCCGTGTATCTTTTAATCTGATCTATTGTCTCATTTGTCCAATTCGGTCTGTTCAAGTATCCGTGTATGCCTGTGGAACTAGGACAAACTAGTATGTGCTTACCAGCAAAGTTTGGTGCTTTTATCTTCAAACCAAATTTTTCAAATCTGTCTGCTTTGCAGTTTTTCAAGTAAGGAACGTGTATCCTATTTTTACAAATACGCCAGTAATGGTTGTTTGGTTTCAAGTTGTTGTTGTCAAATCTACCAAAGTATGGGGTATCAGTGAACCAGTAGTTATGATTACGAGCATCTAACTTTTGAATCATCTCTCTGTTATTGCCAACGAATCCCCAGAACATGCTATTGCCGACTGGATCTTTTTCTACTGCATTGTCCAGTTTGTTTATCTGATCTGGCCAGGACTTCTCAACACCGTTGAACACTTCCCATGCTTTACTTTTGTTATTATTAAATGGTGCGTAGATTGTTAGCATCTATAAATTCCATAAGTTGTTCTGCCCACTGCATGTGGCCTTCTGCCGACGGATGCGGATCACTTTCACTGCTTACCATTCCTTTGTCTAAGATGAATTCGTATTGACTGAGTTTTGGACTAAAAAATCTATCCATGTTAATTGCATCTCTTATAACCTTGAAGTCAGAGGTGTTGCCTCCAAAATCGTTTGGCAAAGAGTTATACATCACATATGGTATCTCTTTTCTTTCAAAATAGTTTTGTAGATTAAAAACGCTGTCTAAGAATCGCATTGTCATATTATTTTCAATATCCCAACCTGTATTTTTTCTTACAAAATTTACGTTATCTAAGGTCTTCCAGGTACGCCATGTTAGTTCTGTTCCTGGCATTCTTCCTTTTTTATGTCCGTCGTCAGTAATATAATCATTACGACTGGCACTTGACCATCCTATAACAGCGAAGTGTTTATCCCGATTATGACGTTCTAACCAAACTTTTGTTGTAAAACTTATCCTATCATTGCCCCTACCACCCATAGCAAAGTTTATCAAAGGCATATTATATCTTTCTGCCAGTATTTTAGTGGTAAATGTGTCAACGCCATCTTTCGGACGACTCGTCAAAAAACTGCAACCATTTGAAAATAAAAACATAGTAGTCTATTATAACATAATTATTAATAAAATGTCAGTCAAAAATATTAGCTCTCTGAGATATTTCCTCGACCGTTGGGAGATGGTTGATCCAGAATACAATTATACTGTGCCTTATCACGACTCCGTGAACCAACATTTTTCAAGTTTACCAACATTTGTAGCGGAATTTCATAACTGTAAAGTCCACACCTGTCCACTGTTGCTTACAAGAGAGAATAAATTAATCACAGAACACATCTGGAAATTAACACATAAGTCACGTCATAAGCCTGAAAAAAGTCACAAATTATGGTCAGACTGGGATGACACTGTAGACCTAGAACTTCCCCCAGTTACCGAATCTTTTAATGAAAGAGACACATATGTGTGGCTACCCGTAGACGATGATAGCAAAGGCAACCCATGGCACATCTGGATAGATGTGATTTCAAAATTTAGATTATTAGAAAAAAGATGGTCAACAAATTTTGCAAGATACTGTTTTATACTTGCGAATCACAGTCCTTATTTTGAAAAAGTTTGTAATGAACTTTTTCCGGATGTTAAGATTGTTGTAATGCCTAAAGGGGCCACGTGGCAATTCAAACACCTCATTGTTCCTAGTATGAGCAATTCTCATGACGGTGTCATCGTGCCACCTTTGGCGCCATGGTTAAGGCATTTCAAAGGTTTAAAAAATTTAAAAGGTGTAAAGCCACATAGGAAAATAGTTGTACTAAGGCCGGGTGCTAAGACAAGGAGGATGCTGAATTCAGATGAGTTATTGTTAAAATTGAAAGGATGGGAAACAGTTACTCTCGAAAAATTATCGATTAAAGAACAAATGAAAACATTTGCAGAAGCGTCACATGTCCTTGCGGCGCATGGTGCCGGTCTAGTAAATTTGTTATGGTGTCAGCCAGGAACCAAGGTAATAGAAATACAAGACAGGAACATGATTCACAAAAAAGTTTATCCTTTGCTTTCTCACAATCTCAACTTAGATCACAAACTTTATCTAGCAGATGTTGTAGAAATACCACGTGAGAATGGAAACAAACTGCCTGGTGTAAAAAGATTCAGCGACATGATCAATTTCAAAATTGATATCCCTGATATAATGGAGCACCTAGAATGAAATTATCTGTTTTACAAAACAAACCCCAATTAATATTAGATCCCTACCCACATTTCATCATTGAAAATGCTCTGCCACAAGATGTATACGATCGCTTGGAACAAGAATGGCCTGGAGAACAACTGCTGTCCACTGAACCATTTGATTCAGGGATATGTTACAGACTTAAAGCAGATGAAATGTTGAAGCCAGGAAAAGTATCAAATTTATGGAAAGAATTTACCGAGTACCATACTTCTATGGCGTTTTACAATCAAATGCTCGAAGTGTTTGGCGACTTCATCCCCTACGTAGAAGATCTTACATTAGGCCCTCGAGGGTGGGACAAAGGCAATGACAAAATCGGAACAGATTGTCAGACAGTTATGCATAAGCCTATTGACTTCAGTTCGAGAACAGCACACATCGACAATCCTAGAGAGATATATGCGGCTCTCCTTTACATGCCTTACAAGGATGATAAAAGCACCGGTGGTGATTTTCAAATACATAAAACGGAACAAGATATAAAAGAAGTTAATAAGAACGGTGGACGAGAAGTCAATGAGAAAGCAGGAACCATTTATAAGACAGTTCCTTATAAAGCAAACACACTGGTTGTATTTTGTAACAATTCAGCAAAATGTGTACACAGTGTTTCCGCAAGAAAAGATGCTGTCATGCACAGAAGAAGTGTTAATATAATTGCAGAATTCAATAAAGTGGCCAAACGTAAAATGTTTGAAATAAAGGAAAATAGAAAATAATGTTATCTGGTATCCATACAACCAAGCCAAGAACACAGCGTTACATTGATGCTTTTGTAAGTGGATCTGGCCGAGGCAAGATATATCAATTCCGTGCTTTGAAAGAATTGCCTAAAGAAGAGTTGACCATGTACGGTATACTTGCAGGTTCGGGTGAAGTATATAAGTGGTGCGAAAAAGAGAAGAAGAATTTTTATTTTATGGATCATGGCTATTTTACAAATGCCCATGATAGTCCTCACTGGTTGCGTATTACAAAGAACAAGCACTGTCAAAACGTTTTACAATCAAGGCCCGCTGACAGATATGAAAAAAATTTTAAGCAAGACATAAAGCCATGGAATAAAGGTAAAAAAATACTAATCTTGCCACCAACCAATGCTATTGCAAATTTTTTCAATGCAAAAGATTGGTTACAAAACACATTAAAAACGATAAAAGCAAACACTGATAGGCAAATCGATATCAGAGAAAAACCCTATAATCCAACAGTCACAACAGATCATGTTGGTGCAACGGTTAAAGTAGATAGGCCTACAATACACAAAGGTAATATAAATTGGAATGATTATCATGCTATGGTGACTTACAACTCAAATACTATGATAGCCAGTCTGGCGAACGGAGTTCCTGTATTTTGTGACCCAATTAATTGTGCGGCCGCTCCGATATCAGAAACAGATTTCAGTAAAATAGAAACACCAAAATACGGAGATAGGATTGCATTATTTTCAAGTCTAGCGTATAATAACTGGACCGTAAAAGAAATGGCAGACGGCACTGCATGGGAGATGTTGAATAAATGTTAACTTGGTTTTTAATAGGAATCACATTAGGATTATGTATAAGATGCTTTTCTAAACCACATAAAAGCGAATTGGAAAAATACGAGGATCCATGGAACTGGACAGGTTTCGGAGGTGGATAATGAAAGTTGAAATATTCAGAAGAACAGTAAAAGATCGAAGGCGAGGCAACAGTTATGAATTACTGTATCATCTTAAACAAGGTATAGAAGCCGCAGGTGACCAAGCAGTAATCGTCAATGAGAACAGGACTGGACCTACTGTGGAGGGCGAAATGATGCCAACAGCGCCGATGGCGGCCATGTTTGGCTATGGTGGAGACAAACAGATGCATCACACAAAGGGAAGGAGAAGAGAACTTGCTGACAACTGTAGAGCAAAAAATATTCCTCTTATAACATTTGATGGAGGACTGCTATCAAGTTTTGGCAATGTGTCAACATCTCCAGATCATCATTTTAGGGTGTCATTGTATACCCCAATGAATGACGGCAACTTCCTTTCTGACAACAGTCCAAGTGATCGTTGGGACATGATGGTCAAAAAATTTAATGTGCGTTACGAACCATGGAGGAAATCAGATCCAAATGATCCAATATTGTTTGGACTACAACCAAAAGATAATTGGAGTATGAACGAACTTGATCCCATTGAATGGTTTAATGATGTGTATAAAAAATTGAGGCCTCTCACAAAAAGAAAATTTATTGTGCGTCCTCATCCAAACAATGTAGCAAATATAGATGAACGCAGAAACGAATTACCCAATGACGTAGAAATACAATTCACCAAGAAACACTTTGTAGGAGATGAGAAAAAGCACTATAGATTTCATTTCCAAGAGGCTTTAAATAATTGTCATGCTTTTATTACTCACAATTCTACTGCCAGTGTCGACTCCTGCGTTCGTGGAGTCCCTACCTTTGTTACCTCAGATCTTGCACTCTGTTGGCCTGTAGCAAACAAAGATTTAACAAAAATAGAAACACCCGAATATCCGGACAGGACACAATGGGTCAATGACCTAGGATACAAACTGTGGAGCATACAAGAGATAAAGGACGGCACAGTCTATAAAAGATTCAAATCAAAATTAGGTCTATAATGTGTGGCATATATGGCATCACGGACAATGATCCACAATTTATTAAGAATTATATAGAAACATGTAAGCACAGAGGTCCCGATGGGTCAAGCATATGGACATCAGACCATGTGACATTAGGTCACAATCTTCTGAGTATTATGGCCGAACCAAACAAGTCTGTCCAACCATGGAAGACTCCTAAAGGCAATGTTCTAGTATACAATGGAGAAATTTTCAACTACGTAGAATTAGTAAAAAAATATAAAAACTTTCAAGATACAACAGGCTGTGACACTGAACTGCTGGCATGGGGGTTAGACGAGTATGGGATAGAATTTATTGATCAAATCGACTCTATGCATGGCTTTGCGTATTACGACATGCAGGCCCATACCATTACATTAAGCAGAGATCATGCCGGGATCAAACCATTATTCTATGCACAAATAGAGAAAGGCCTAGTGTTTGCATCAGAGATCAAAGGTATGCTTGACACTGTACCTGACGCTAGAAAACTTGACAATCTCGCCTGCAGTATGATGACCAGGGCCGGAACCAATCCTTTAAGAAACACCCTGTTTACAAATGTAAAAAAAGTCTTACCCGGAGAAACTATAGTGTACAACATAAAAAATAAAACCTTAAAACACGTGAAGAGGATCTACATAAGGCCAAATGCAGATCAAGATTATTCAAATGATGAACTAAAAGATATGTTTGCTAAAACTGTCAAGCAGTGTGCTATAGGTAAAAGAAAAATTGGAGTTTTCTTAAGTGGAGGCCTCGATTCATCAGTTGTAGCATACGAACTTAAACAATATACAAAGAGCGTAAACACTTTCACAAATAGTATATCGCCAAATATTCATGCAGACGAGGATTACAACAGTGACTCTAAAGCCGCAAAAAGATTTGCATCAGATCAAAAATTTAACCATCACAATGTTGTTGTTTCTCCGGCAGAATATCTGTCAGCGTGGGAAGACAGCATTTGGTATATGGAACAACCTAATTACAACCCAAGCAATCCGATGTATTGCTATACAAACAAATTTCTAGCAGATAATGATATAGTGATTACCCTGGCCGGTGACATGGGTGATGAATTGCTAGGTGGGTACGCAAAATATACAAACTTGTTTCATAGCAAAAATAAGCCAACTAGTTGGAGAGAACTTTTGAAATTGTGGATAGAAAGAATTAAGAAAGGCAGTTACGTACTGACAGAGAATCCAGTAGACGACGAAGTATTATTAAACGAACTTGAAAAATGTTATGGTGACGAACTTTGGAACCCAAATGACCCAACGGCATCATACATGGCATTAGATTGTGTTGCCCAGGTTCCAGAATCATTTTTTACAAGAAACGATTACTACGGAATGGCGTACAGCATGGAAGGGAGATTTCCTTTGGCATCTAAAGAATTTATGCAGTACTGTCTGAACATTAAATCTAAACATAAATTCAAAAAAACGACTGCAAAGTCTTTAGTGAAAGAAGCGTATAAGAACGTGTTACCTGATTATATTCTAAACAAAGAAAAAACAGGATGGACTGTGCCCATAGGTTATTGGTTAATGGACAATGTTGATGATGACCTGTCTAATGTCTATGATGAGGAAATAGGCCTGGAAAGACTTAAATCACAAGGCAGATCACAGAAGGCAGGTAAACGATTGATGCCAGAGTGGCAAGTAAAAAAATGGAGGCAAAAATATCAAATTAAATAATATCATGCCAAGCCTAGCAGTTATAACAACCTTTCCCCCGAACAGATGGGACACATATGCAAGAAGGATGATAGAAAGTCACATACGCAATTGGCCTGATGATGTCAAACTTTATGTGTATTACGAAAAAACCAAACCAGACCTTACACATGACAAAATAGTATATGTAGATCTAGAGAAAGAGTGTCCAGAACTCGTGGCGTTCAAACACAAATACAAAGACGATCCCGTTGCAAACGGAGAGACAACAGAGATACCTAACGGAGTAAGACGGCTATCTGGTGCAGGAGACAAGGACAAGAACAAAGGTTCTTTTTTATGGGACGCTGTTAGATTTTCACACAAAACCTTTACTGTTGCTCACGCTATCAAAAATTTACAGACCGATTATGTATTATGGCTAGATGCTGACACATTTACCTTTAGACCTATTACAAAACAATTTGTTTTTAACCTACTGCCTGAAAACAAATTAGTAAATTATTTGGGCAGGGTAACTTATCCGGAATGTGGATGGGTTTGTTACAATAAAAACCATCCAAAAATAAATTTGTTCATGGACGAATGGACAAAATTATATAATACAGGCAGTATATTCAAAGAAATAGAGTGGCACGACAGTTATTTGTTTTGGCAAATTCTACAACGTGTTGCACCCGATGATGGTGTGGACATAGGTAAGGGAGCAGGAGTAGAAGGCCTACATGTCTTTATTAACAGTGTCCTTGGTGATTACATAGATCACATGAAGGGCAAAAGGAAAATAAAAGGAAAAAGTTCTCGTTCAGACCTAAGAGTAAAAAAGGACGTTGACTACTGGCAGAACGTAGAGAACTACGATCCTTTTGGGGGTGTACAGTTTGATCCAAAACAAGTTGAGGACATTGTAAGCAAAGTTGCCAAAGGCAAGCAGGGTAACTAATGAAAATAGAAGCATGGCCATTACACGGTCCACTAAACAGTAAAAACATATTTGCAAAATTTATAAAGTCTATGCAGGCAACTGGCGACGAGGTACACATAAACAAAGAGACCGACGGTGACATGGCAGTTATATGGAGTGTGCTGTGGCAAGGCAGAATGCGAAACTACAAAAAGATATGGGACAGATACAGAGAGGCCAACAAGCCGGTAGTAGTCCTAGAAGTGGGCGGCATGAGGAGAAACAAAAGTTTTAAGATCGCAATCAATGGTGTAAACAGAAAAGCAGATTTTGCCAATCAGTCTGTTGACAACGAAAGGTGGCCGCTGTTTAATCATACGCTGAAACCATGGAAGCAGACAGGTGACAAGATACTGATATTAGGACAACACGATACATCTGAACAATGGAAAGGTATGCCTAGTATGAATGTTTGGTTTAACCAACAAATACACGAAATTAGAAAACACACAACGAGACCAATACAGATCAGGCCGCATCCAAGGAATCCTGTAGGCCTTGATTTAAAACACTACAAGGATGTTAGTTTAGCACGTCCGGTGATGGACAGAAACACCGTAGACGACACAGACTTCAAAGACACATTGAAAGACGCTTGGGCAGTGGTTAATCATAGTTCTAATCCTGCAATGGAGGCCGTAATTAATGGCATACCTGTATTTGTATCTGCAGACAGCCTATGTTATGAAGTTGGCAATCATTCTCTGACACAGATTAATAATCCCAAAATGCCTGATAGGACAGAGTGGGCCAACAGGCTGTCATACACAGAATGGTTCGAAGATGAAATAGATAAAGGCCTCCCATGGCAGAGAATTCGAGACAGGATCACAAAAAATTATCTATGAAAACTATTGCAGAAATAAAATGGGAACCGTATATAGGAGAAACTGTAAACACAAATCTCATAATACGCAATGGCAAAAAAATACAGGAGACTGCCTACTATGAGGACAAAGTAAAGGCCCAACCAATAGGCAATGCCTACTGCATAGGTAACGGTCCGTCTAGAAAAGGTTTTGACCTTGATATGCTCAAACACACTGGACAAACTTACGGTTGCAACGCACTGTACAGGGACTTCATTCCTGATTTTATATTCTCTGTGGACACCAACATGACAATGAAAATGGTCGAGGACGGAGTAGGTTTGAAGACTATACATTACGCACCTGCCTTACAGGTTAACAGGAAGGAGAGCAAGGGTATGATACACCTCATACCTAATAATCCGCACTGGATATCAGGTAATGCCGCATTCTGGACAGCAGGAGTGCATGGACACAAAAATATCTATCTCATAGGATACGACTTCAGGCAGTATGGCAAAAACAAATTCAACAACATATACCAGGATACAGAATGTTATGGCGAAAGGAATGATGACAACATATTTGATGGATGGTTAAAACAGTTTCGTGACATGTTGAAAATGAGACCTTACGTAAACTATACTTTGGTTCACGACAACCCTCAAGAGTACATGCACAACTTACAGACAGGTACGGACCTAGGTAACAGTAAAGTTATAAGTTACAAAGAATTTGAGAAAACAGTCTTAACACCTAGTAAGGGTTAATCCAGCAAGTTTAAATTTATGTTTCCATGCATAAAAGTTAGCATTGTGATTTGAATAAGGATCTTTGACCCATGTCATCTGGTAGAGGTGAACCATTTCGTGGGCCAGAGTTTCAATAAAATCTTTCCATTTTGGAAATTTACAATGTAACTCTATATAAAATTCAACATCTATATGATAAGGTATAAGTTTTTGGTTGAATTTTCCTTTAGGTGTTTTTCTATTATCCCAGTTGGCTACACATCTGCCCCAGTCTTTATGTAACTTCTTAACTTGTATTTCAACCATTGGTAATCTACTGTTGAACAACCCTTTGTTAATAACTCTAAACCACTGATACGCTTGTTCTTGTGTTGGTCTGTATCCAACTTGATTTTTATACCTAGTCGCAGTATTTTCCAATCTAACTTTAAGTTGTTTCCTTATGTTTACTGCCTTATTTTTTATCTTTTTCATGGTTGACTATATTACCAATTATGCTATAATATACTAATAATTATCTAAATTACCAGGAATAAAAATGCACAACGATTTGCCAAAAACAGTTAACGAAGCACTTAAAATACTAGCATATAATGATTATTTTTGGTCTGATGCATCAAATCCAGCAAAAATGAAGATCAAACCCCACCCCAAGGATTACGAGACTGTGAGATCCCTAGCAGAATCTCAATACGCATGGACAGAGAAACAGGCAAGATTAGCTCTCGTAATTTTGAAAAGATACCTAACAAAATTCCAGGCACATGGAATGGATATTAAAAAGTTATTAGACAATCCCCAATACGAAGATGATTTTCGTGTAATAAGTTTTGACAAAGTCATAGAAAAATACACAGATGAAGACAATGTAGACAGGATAGAGATGAGATTTCCTTACAATAAAAAAGTTATTCAACTAATACGTTGCATGAAGGACAAACGTAATCTGCCTGGAATGTATGCTCTGTTTGATGGTGAAAAAAAGAAATGGACTTTCCTACATACAGATGTCACTGCATACTACCTAACACTAATTGCTGTAAGATATGATTTTAAATTTACCGACGAAAGTTTGTTGGACGACTATGAACAGATTAAAAAAGAAATAATTGGATTCCGTAAGCCAACAGCAAGACTTATCGGAGGTGAGATTGTGATAGACAATGCACCAGAATCACTGCAGGAGTACTGGGATAAAAATTTGAAAGGCAGGCCTGCACTTACACAAGTTGACTCATTGAAGAATTTTGATATTTCAACTAAAGGTATAGACGTCAAAGCGGCAACTTCTTTGGGTCATAAAATAGCACACAACAATTATCACAAGTTATGGATAGACTCAAAATCATTTAGCAAGACGGAAGTTGTAAAAGGATTGATGGAACTTGATTGTTTCCCATTGGTCATGCCAGTAAGCGGTGACATACACATGGAAGACGATGTGCGAGACTTCTGGGAATGGTTAAATGCTTTTAAAACATATGGTATAGACATATTAAAGGATTGCAGTTGGGGGTTTGATGTCAAAGAACCTATCTACAAAAAAGATATTGATAAACATCACAGTGACAGACACTACCTTTTAGACAATCAAAGGTCTAAAAGTTTTTTTGAGAACTTGTATGAACTACACCAAATGAGTAAACAATTCAAATTAATAAGCGATAATACCAAAATAATATTTGTAAGAAACAGAATACCAAGGGCATTAATCAAAAGCAACATTAAGCCAAATGCATCTCTTGTTGCTTTAGGTGGCGGGTACTACGCTACCGGAACAGATAACCTAAAAAGAATGCTTGAAAATCTTCCAAAAAAGTTGTATTATAGTGATCACCAACCGAGTAGTTGGGATTGGCATGATCACATTATAGTAAAACTTTAGAATGAGCAGTTGTAAATTAGTAATAAAAGACGAAGTAAACGTAAAATTTGAGAACCTATCACTCGAATGGCGTAAGAGACTATCAAACAAATTCAAATATGAAATACCGTATGCAAGACACTTGCCAGCAGTGAAACTAGGCAGATGGGACGGCAAGGTCAGTTTTTTTGGTCTAGGTGGCACAACATATCTAAATCTAGTAGATCAAATACTGCCAATTCTTGAAGAAGGTGGCGTATACGTAGATTTCGAAGACAAAAGGACCAAACATAATTTTGAATTCAAAGCAGTAGACAAAAATTACCTATCACACATAAATTGGCCAGAAGGACATCCTTGTGCTGGACAGCCTATTGAGTTACGAGACTATCAAGTGGAAACTATTAACAAGTTTATAGAAAATCCACAATGCATACAAGAGATCGCCACTGGCGCAGGTAAGACCATTATTACAGCGGCACTGTGCCAATTGGTCGAACCGTATGGAAGGACACTAACAATAGTTCCAAACAAGAGCCTTGTTACACAGACAGAAGAGGATTTCCTTGCTTGTAACTTAGACGTTGGTGTGTACTACGGCGACAGGAAAGAACTAGGAAGATTCAACACGATAGCAACTTGGCAATCATTAAACGTGTTAGAGAAAAAGAGTAAAGACGAACACACAACTGATTTCTTAGAAGCAATACAAGGCATCAATACAGTAATAATAGACGAGGTACACATGGCAAAAGCAGATGTACTTAAAAGATTACTGACTGGGCCATTTGCACATTGTGGTATACGTTGGGGGTTAACTGGCACAGTGCCAAAAGCAGACTTTGAGTTTATGGGTTTGAAATGTAGTATAGGTGAAGTGGCAAACAGAATTCAGGCAAGTGAATTGCAAGACAAGGGCGTTCTTGCTAATTGTCATGTTAACGTTATCCAAACACAAGACCATCCGCAGTTCAAAACTTACGCTGAAGAACTGAAATGGCTAACTACGGATAGTACCAGAATGAACTGGGTGGCAAACACAATACAAGATATTTCAACATCGGGAAACACATTAATTTTAGTAGACAGAATTTCTGCGGGTGAAATATTAAACAAAAAATTAAAAGATTCTGTTTTCATATCAGGATCAACAAAAAATTTAGAAAGGAAAGAACACTACGATGAAGTGTCTACAACACAAAACAAAATTATTATTGCAACTTATGGGGTCGCATCCGTTGGAATTAATATTCCTAGGATATTCAATCTTGTTCTTATTGAACCTGGTAAATCTTTCGTAAGAGTTATTCAAAGCATAGGACGGGGAATACGTAAGGCAGAAGACAAAGACAACGTCCAAATTTGGGATATCACAAGTAGTTGCAAATTTGCAAAAAGACATCTAGGCGCTAGAAAAAAGTTTTACAAAGAGGCAAATTACCCGTATAATATAGAGAAAATAGATTATGAAAATACTAACACTAGATAACAGAACATACACATTAGAAAAGATTCCAGAATGGGTAGATGAAAAACTGAGATTTGCAGTCTTGGATAATTCAGATCCAAGCAACCCAGATTTCTTTTACATACCTTTGATATTCCTAGAAAGTTTCAACGCACCGGCGGCTGTTTTAGAAATTGGACCGCATAAAATAAAAATGCCTTTGGACTGGAAAATGTTGATAGGCGAGGCAGGTCAACAAGAAATGCATGTCTTACCAATAACAAGTTTAAATGATAGAGGATTTGATGCATTCACATTCAATCCGTTGTCGAGTCCAAAGCCGGACTTTCATCCCATAGACGTGGTAGACATATACACAGAAGTAAAGTGGTACTTTCCAAAAATAAAATCTGGACAGATGTTAGCGGTGCCTCTGAACAATGGGCCTGCACCTATGTGTGCATACTTTGTAAAAGATATTTCAAGACAATGTGAACAGGTAGACTATGGCTCGGTCTGGTAGAAGATCAATAACAATAGAGGCACCTATAATGATAACAAGTAACAAAATTGCTGTATGGATGGACGAGGACTGGATGCACAATTTTTTTGATTTCTTAAAAGAACACAAATTGAAACTTTCCGCTTTACAACATAAGCAAAGGAAAATAAAATTAACATTTATAAATGCAAAAGAATGCACACTATTTGGATTAAAATATGCCAGCAGAGAAAAATCGAAAATTTTTTGATCTAAGGAACGGACTAAAGGCCGTTGACTTCAGAAACAAAGACTACTTTGATAGGATAGATGACAAGGAAAAATCCTTGTACTCACCGTATATGCTAATGAGGTACGTGTCTAATGTATCATCCAAAGATCCTTTTTATGTAGAACACTATGTAGAAATGGTGAACGAGTGTGTAAACAAGCACTGTTTCTCGCTTGGCAAACATAAAAAACTTTTATGGATCTTAACTGCTATGTGTGGAGCGGAGACACAACAGTTCCATCCATGGCTTAAACCAATGAAACGTGTGCCAAATAAAAGTCTTAAAAAACTACAACAGATATATCCAACATGGAAAGAAACTGACTTAGAAACATTAGACAAAATAATCACAGATAGAGAACTAGAGGATCTGATAGAGGCTCATGGGATCGACAGTTAATTTTATAAATTTAAATCTTAAAGATATAACTTCTACGTTTCTCGATAACAGTGCTAGGTGTTTTACGAATTTTAACACAATACACTATAAAAACGCAAAAGCATCTGACATAAATTACTTGCCAATATATCTCAGGGTGCCTCACATTACTGACGAAATTCTATCTAAAATTCATAATGATATATTTTTATTAATGCAACAAGGTATTATTAGACCGTTGATTATAATGGCCACAGAACAATGGGATCTATTTGATACATTCAAATGGAAACACAATAGATTAAATCTTGTTCCTGATTTTGGAGATGTACCTTACTCACAGGTAGTCAAGCATTTTACCACAAGGTCTATTCCAGAAGAAAACATCACATGGCTTGTTCCAAACACACAACACATAAGAGATGTTTCTTACCTTAGAGAGAAAGGATACAGCATCAAAACAAAATTCTATACATACGACTTTTTCTTAGAAATAATGAAACCTGTGGCCCGTGACTATGAAATCAAACCAAAGAATTTTAAACGACATTTTAGTTGTTTGTGTAGAGGCACTCCAAGAAATCACAGATATGGAATAATTTACAACATATGGAAAAATAAACTCTTTAACAAAGGTGCCATAAGTTGTAGCAGTTATCAAAAACTAGAAGAATCAAAAGAATCTAATTGGGTAAACGACACTGTATCGACTGAAACATTTATGAACAATTTTGAGGACTGGGAGAAAAATAAAGAACTATTCATTGGTAGTTTACCTATTCAGTATGACAACCTCCTGAATGAACACTGGGGCGTGGAGTACAACGAAGCATCTATATTTGATGATAATTTCTTGTGGGTGGCATCGGAAACTAAAAAACCTCATGACGGTGTATACATAACTGAAAAGACATGGAAGGCAATTGCTTATGGTTCTCCGTTCGTCATCAACGGCGATAACAGATCTTTACAGTACTTAAAGAACATGGGGTTCAAAACTTTTAGTGAGTACTGGGACGAGTCTTATGACGAGGTCGATGACATCGAGAAAATAAAAAGAATAACTGAAATTATAAAAAACATATGCGTCAAGGATCTTGACCAAATAAATGATTTATACAAAAGTATGATCCCAATTTTACAACACAATCAAAAAATATTAATAAACAATACACAGCACACAGACTTAATCAAGAATCTTTCGGAGACACATGGCGTCAAAATATAAATGCACATACTGTGGCAAAGAGTTTTTAAAAGAACGAACACTACAGGTACATCTATGTGAACCAAAAAGACGATACCTACAAAAAGATGAAAAGTGGGTAGTAAATGCGTTCATGGTGTTTCAGAGGTTTTATCAAATACATCAACACAACTCGAGGCCAAAAACATACGATGATTTTGTTAAGAGTGCTTACTATAATGCATTTGTCAAGTTTGGTCGATTCATCATGCACATAAATCCACTGTATCCTGACAAGTACATTGATTATGTACTACGGTCTAAAATTAAACTCGATCACTGGGCCAGGGACGATCTCTACGAAGTCTATCTTATCGAAGCACTGAAGACGGAGCCTGTAGAGGCCGCACTGCAAAGAAGCATAACAACAATGATGGATTGGGCAACAGAACAAAATGCACAATGGTCTGATTACTTTAGACTGGTTAATAAAAACAGAGCAGTACAACACATACAGCAAGGCAACATAAGTCCATGGCTGTTGTTAGGTTGCAACGCAGGCAAAAGGATGTTAAAATCTTTTAACGACGAACAATTACAAATGATAGAAAGATTTATAAATCCAAGTTTCTGGCCAAGCAAATTAAAAAGTTATCCGGCAGATCATATGTTGGTCCAGGACACAGCAAGGGAGGCCAAAATTGTCTAAGATAGATTTAGAAGTTTCAGATAATTTAGAGTTCAATGAAGGCGACTGTGCAGTAATTATAAAAGAAGATGGCTCGATAGGAAGAGTGATAATGCCAAAAGTTGATAAGGAGATATTAAAAACAGAAGGTTATAAAAAACTTCTAGATGTGTTAGAAGTATTACAACCAGGTTCAAGAGATAAAATGATTAAACATGCTGAAAAAGATAAAGGGAGTATACACTAATGCCTGACGTAGACATAGATTTCTTTGACAGAGACAACACATTGAAGTTGTTCAAACACACACCAGCGTCCATGATCAAAGATGGCAAAAGTGAAAAACACAAAACTGGAGTGTACTTTCATGCTGTACCAGAACATCCTGTAACAGGACACGCATCGTTGGATTACAAAAATGCGGAAGATAGAGGATACTTCAAGATAGACTGTTTGAACGTAAACATCTATAAAGATGTTAAATCAGAACAAGAACTTGTGGAACTAATGATACAGGAACCCGATTGGGACATGTTGAAAGATCCTAAAGTGGTAGAGACCCTATTCCACCTAAATGGCCATTTCAACATTGTTTCCAAATTACAGCCAAAGACAATAGAACAACTTGCGGCTGTGCTAGCCATCATACGTCCAGCAAAGAGACATCTGATGCACAAGGACTGGGTGGACATAATGAAACAAGTATGGATAAAACCAACCGACGGGTCATACTTCTTCAAGAAATCACACGCAGTGGCATATGCACAGGCTATAGTGGTGCAGATGAATTTGATCAACAGGACTAAATATAGTTTTGATGAGACATCAAAAAACTAAAAAAAGAATCAAGAAAAAATCCAAAACAAAATCCAAGTCTTCGCTTACTTCAGAGATTAACAGTTATCAGCCGGATAGTCCTTTAACATTACACTATCTTACGACAGGTGCTATACTTCCTGAAAAAAAGACTAGGTAGGTCTTCGTACTAATTGGATGGTACGTCTCTTCACCCGTTTCTTTGAAATTTCTGACAGTTTGACTGTTGGACCATGCACAATCTCGATATCTTTAGAATTTAAAGTTACCAAGGTAGATCTAAAATAACGAAATTCTCCTTTGAGGAATATGTTAATTGGTAATTTACGATTGGATTCGTGCCACCATGTTTCTCCACATTTCAAAAATTTCATCTTGTCCTGCGGCATCATGAGCCTGCCATAGTCATAGAAACTAATAACATTTGTGTCCTCGTTCTGCACTATGCCTACAAACTCCATATCGCCCTTTCTGATGAGGCTCAAGAATGGGAATTTGTCTCTGAGTGTGTTAAAAATTTCGTTCATTCTATATCTATAAATACTGTTAAATATGTATTATGCAAACAGTACAAAGGTATTTAATAAATCAGTTGGTAATAGCCTACATAAGTGGTTACCATGGAAGGAATTCAAAAGTGTACGATAGACGCTTAACACTGCATAGAGGGGTATCTAACCCGGTTTCATTCACGTTTAAAAACGAGGATCAGAAGGCGCAGGACATCACATCTAAAACATATGAGTTCAATATGATTGATACAGAGAGCAAGAAAGCGGTACTTACGAAGACATTGACCATACTAGATGACGGATCTACAGTGAGCACTAAAGGTGACGCAAGTTGCACGATCACTGAAGGCGATCTTCTACCGCTGGATGCAAAGTTCTACAATTTCTCAGTTCGTGAAGTTAAGTCTGATAACAGTAGAGAAATAACATATTCAGACACAGGATATGCGGCGGCTGGTACAGTAGAACTGTTAGATGGGGCATATCCAGAATTTGTGCCAAGCACCAATGTTTCTACTTTTACCACAGGCGGTCCACTGGCATATGTGTCAGGCAACATCGACGCTAGGCCTGGTATAAACAACAACAAGGCATTACACACAATCGCTGTGTACACAAAAAACTTCCAAGGCTCTTTTAGAGTGCAGGCTACTATGAGTGCAAGTCCTAGTGATTCAGATTTCTTTGATATTACCTTAGATGGTGAATCATCAAGCACTGTGACGTATATTCTACCTACTACCTTGGTGTATCAGTATAACTTTACAGGTGTTTACCATAGTGTGAGATTTGTATGGGGCAACGACACTGGTAACACTGGAGTGATTGACAAAATCCTTTATAGACAGTAAAATATAGGGTATGAACCTGATCCAGAATACAATTCTGACAAGTCTGCCTGCGGGTAGAAAAAAAACTCCAAGTGGTTGGATAAGTTTCAATGCACCATGTTGTGTACACAACGGCGAGACTGCAGACAAAAAGAAACGTGGCGGCATAATGACAAGTGCTGATGGCACTGTGAGTTATCATTGTTTCAACTGTGGATTCAAAGCAAGTTATGTGATAGGACGTAAACTGACCTACAAGATGAGGCAGTTTATGAGTTACATCGGAGTACCAGAGGACACTATACGTAAATTGGCCATAGAGGCAATGCGTGAAGAAGAGAGCGACACCAAATATGAAAAGAAAAAATTTGTTACTTTTAAAAATAAAACACTTCCTAAGGACGCACAAAAATTAGATGTGTGGTTAGAAAAATATGTTTCTAAAGACCTCACAGAACAACAATGGCAAAAAATTGATGGTTTGTTAAAATATTTGGAGAACAGAGGTATAGGTGCAGACTGGTATGACTTCATGTATTCCCCAGACAAAATATGGGACGTGCATCAGAGATTGTTGATCCCATTTTATTGGAGAGGAGATATAGTTGGCTTTACTGGTAGGATGTTTGAAAAGTCAGACGGAGTAAAATATTACACAGATGTCTGGCCTGGGTACGTTTTTAATATGGATGCACAGGATTGGACAAGGAAGTTTGTGATTGTTACTGAAGGACCGTTTGATGCTATATCCGTTTCTGGTGTGAGTATCCTTGGGTCAGAGATAAATGATATACAGCGAGAGCTCATAGACGGACTAGGCCGACAGGTTATAGTAGTACCAGACAGAGATGCTCCAGGAGAAAAACTGATAAATCAAGCAAAAGAATTTGGATGGAGTGTAGCGTTTCCTGAATGGGAAGACGGAGTAAACGACATAGCAGAAGCAGTTCAAAAATATGGTAGACTGTTTGTGTTACAATCAATACTTAAAACAACAGAATCTAACAAACTAAAAATAGATTTGAAAAGGAAAATGTATGGTTAGTTGGCACATAGAACCTACTTCAAAATGCATATTAGAATGTCCTCTTTGTGACAGGACCTGGTTTTATGAAAAATTTAAAAAAAGAGAACTGCATGAAATTAACATTGGCCATCTTGCAAAATTTCTAGGGAATGATTCTGCAGTAACAATGTGTGGCAACAACGGCGATCCTATATATCATCAAAATTTCTTAGAGTTATGTTCTGTGTTGAAAAAACAAAATACAGCGATTGCAATACACACCAATGGGAGTGGCAAGAATAAAGAATGGTGGCAAAACCTAACAAAACAACTGGGTCCAAAGGATAGTATTACTTTCGCAGTAGATGGTCTCGAAGATACAAATCATATCTATAGGAAGAACGCGAAATGGGACACTATAATGACTGCAATGAAAGTTTGCGTTTCCGCCTCCGTCAAAGTAATTTGGAAATTTATTGTATTCAAACAGAACCAACATCAAATAGAAGTTGCAAGGAAACTGTCAAAAAAAATTGGCATTGATTATTTCATGCTTGAAAAAAGTGATAGGTGGTGGGATCAAACAGATTTAATGCCAGATCAAAAATATGTAGACCACAAGCATGAATACAAAAGCACAGTGGTAAAAGGTAAAAATGTTAAAGGCATAATGAACCCAACTTGCATGGTTAAAAACAAACCCGAGTACGAATTGTATATAGACAGTGCTGGTAATTTTTATCCTTGTTGTTGGCAAGGACTTTATGCATTTCGTCATAAGGATATTTTTGATCCGAGGCTAGAAAACTTCAATATTAAAAATACCACGGCAGAAGAGATTTTGGCACACCCAAAGGTAAAAGAATTTTTTGACAAAATTTATGACTATGAAAAAGTAAACAAATGTTGTAAAATATACTGTGGAGCAACAAATGGCTGAATACACTTTTGATGTACAAAAACTTTATATAGAGATGCTACTAGCAGATGCAGAATCATTTGCTAGGGCACAGAATATATTCAAACCTGAATCGTTCGATCGTAAATTGCAACCTATTGCAAAGTTTGTTAAGGATTACATGGACGAGTACAAGGTTATGCCAGATGTTGAACAAGTAAATGCTAAACATGATATAAAATTAAAATCAGCAAAAGATCTAGACCCAAGTCACTTCAATTGGCTACTAGATGAATTTGAAACATTCTCAAGACACAAAGCATTAGAACATGCAATACTACAATCAGCAGACATGCTTGAAAAGGGAGATTATGCTCCTGTCGAAGACATGGTCAAGGAAGCAGTAAATGTGGGACTTACACGTGATCTTGGTACAGACTACTTTGAGGATCCTAAAGGAAGACTTGAGGCACTCAAGGCAAACAACGGACAGATCAGCACTGGCTGGAATAACTTAGACAAGAAACTGTTTGGCGGTTTTAA
>Ga0209645_1000318_pt1 | contig 25682 bp, 46 predicted proteins | sample ETNvirenome_6_30_FD_184070 | JGI IMG/M metagenome (GOLD analysis project Ga0209645, IMG submission 184070) | Marine viral communities from the Pacific Ocean - ETNP_6_30 (SPAdes) (version 2) | ecosystem: Environmental > Aquatic > Marine > Oceanic | place: Pacific Ocean | collected 2013-06-19
TTCGCAACGAAGGCGACCTCAACACAAACAATATCAACTCAAACAACGGGAACGTGACCACCAACAACTCTGGCCCAAACGCTGGCTCACGTATGCCTGTCAGCACGGCTGTCAGTCCGTCACTTATGTCTAGCGGTACGGAGTCATGTCTGCAATCTATCTCTGGCGGCGTGCAACTCGTAGGCTTCGGCTTGTCCTCTGGCAAATACGTGCAAGATGAAGAATGCAACCGTCGCAGAAATAGCATCACGCTGTCTAATATGGGCATGAAAATTGCGGCAGTCTCTTTGATGTGTCAAAACGCCGACGTCTGGCGAGCGATGCTCATGGCCGCCACACCGTGTCCAGTGGTAAAATACGGAAAGATAATTGTCGGCAAAAGGGCAATGCTAGAAATCAAACAGCGACCAGAGCTGTTGATTCCTGACTATGAACAAAACAGAGAGTTTTACGACGCCATTCTAGGCATGGGGGTAGAGGTAGATGAGACGCAAGAAGCTACTGGCAGTTTGTCTGATCGCTACCGCTCCAGCGCAAGCGAGTGAGATAGACAACCTCGTCAACGCGTCACAAGATATTCGCGATACGTTTAAATACGGCATACAGGCAATCGCTGGCGCAGACTCTTACGCTAATCAGGGATGGCTAACACCTGATGGTACTGTTGATCAGGGACTTGTAGACAAAGCTAAGCAGGACGCTTACAACGCCGCTGTATTAGCGGTTCAGCAACAGACTTACACCTACGACCCCAACGCACAGCAATATTTTGCAGATGAAGCAAGCGCAGCTATGGATGTGGTGAGTGAAGCGATAGATACCTACGTGGACGCGGCACAGGTTCTGATTGAAGTCGCGACTGTAAATGAGATGGCGCAAGATGCGGCAGGCGCGGCAGATGACCGAGAGGCTATGGCGCTCCAAGAGTACATTGGCGCTAATGACGTGACCCTTGAGGATCAAGAGGTTGAGCAGTACAACGACGCACTGGTAGCCGTACATGAGGCGACACAAGTAGCGGCGGCATACATGGCTGTGGCTAACGATGAAACGTTGTTAGAGGAGGCCAATGACATGGCCTATGACTTGCGGGTCACGTATCAAGAGGCGGCCAGTGTGTTTTTTGATTCGGCTACACAAGCCGTGTGGATATCGTTTGACGGTGGACAGACAATCCAGGGCATCAATCTCGCTGACTACTATGTCACTGTCGAGCAAGTGCTAATTGAAGGCGAAACTCAGCCCTTCTTCTACACGTCCCCCGAGAGCGGCTGTTGGTTCGATCCTAATCCCGAGGCTTGTATTCAAGAAAATTATGGCGATTGAAGACTTAGAATTAAATGTAGGCGGGACGCAGATCAAAGGCGTCTGGATTGCAATCTTGCTGTCGTTTGCCTCAACGATTGGCGGCGGTATTTGGGCGACATCAGAATTCTTTGGCCGTCTGGAGGCTCTAGAAGACGCTGTGAGCGACGCTAGTGCTGGCACGGCAGTCATAGAGGGTAGGTTTGAGGACTTGCGTACAGCGCAATCTGCGACCCTTCAGGACTATCAAGTAACGATATCTAATATGCAGCAGCAACTAGACGACAACAATGTCGGCGAATTGCAGGGCAAGCTGTCAGAGCTATCGACTAACCTTTCTCAAATCATGGAGCTGCAGCGCGACCTCTTACCGCTAAGAGATAGGGTTGCGGCAGTTGAGAAATCTAACAGCGAGACTGTCATCACAGTCAATGCTAAAATTGAGGCATTAGGTAACGTTTCCGACAAGATGTCACGGCACTCGCGTGAGATAGACGACATCTGGACTGCAATGGATGAACTAGCCAACCCACTTGGGCGATGACATGGAAATCAATGAAGCACTAATCAGATTAGAAGCACACGAAAAAGAGTGCTTAGTCAGGTATCAAAACATTCAGGATACCCTGAACAAGCATCATGACCGATTCGACAAGCTAGAGACAAAAGCTCAATCTGGTTTTGAGCGAATCGAGAAATTGATGATGTATGGCGGCACGTTTGTCATCGCAATCCTTTCATTACTAATCACTGTCCTGGAGTTTATGCGCTAATGTGGCAAACATTGATTGGGCCAGTCACTGAGTTAGTCGGCGGGCATTTCAAACGAAAGGCGGCAGAGAAGCAGGCGACACACGAGCGCAAACTTCAGGTAATACAGAACGACGCATCCTGGGAAAACAAGATGGCTGATGCGTCAATGAACAGCTATAAGGACGAGTTTTGGACTCTGGTATTAGCCGCTCCAATCTTTATGATTGGTTACGCCATCGCCATGAATGACGTCGAAGTCATTGAGCGTGTAGACATGGCATTTGCCGCACTGGATACCCTGCCTGAGTGGTATCAATACCTTTTATTCCTAGCTGTCAGCGCATCGTTTGGTATACGTGGCGCCGACAAGCTGATGAACCTACGGAAAAAATAGATGTATAAGTTCTTCGACGAGTCCGAGTTCGCGTGTTCGGAAACGGGCCGCAACGAAATCAAAAGTGAGCTGATACACGCCCTGGACGAGCTGAGAGAACGATGTGGCTTTCCTTTCGTGATCACTAGCGGCTACAGGGCCCCAACCCATAGCGCCGAGGTAAACAAGCCAAATGGCCCAGGGACACACTCCCAGGGTATCGCCGCTGACATCGCAGTAAGCAACGGATTCCAGCGGATGAATATTGTCCATGAGGCCCTTAAACTCGGATTCCCAGCCATAGGGGTAGCCAAGGGCTTCGTGCACCTGGATATCAGAAAGACTGATACGCCAGTCATGTGGACCTATTAAAATAAGTCATAAAAGCAGTTGACGATGTAATCCCCCAGGTATACGCTGTGTCTGTCCATAACAAGGAGGGACACATATGTATATCATCATCAATTACCCATACGGCGAAGACCTGACGGAGATTGAAGGCGCTGAGATCGTTGAGTGGATCGACGATAATACGGTCGCTCTAGATGTCGACTTTCAGGATCTTGACTGCCGCTATCGCTCTGAGAAAAGCCTGGAGCACTACGAGGCTGAGGGCGCCCAATTCGCCAAGACATTTACGTCGGTTAATCTGCACCACTGCAAATTTAATTCTCATCACGTCCTGAATGAGGGCGCTGTCGAGGATTACATCCTGGACCAGGAGGAAGCAGCGTGATTGAGCCGATGAAAGCGATTCAAGAGGAGCTTGCACTCAGCATTCTGACGAAGGCATCTAAGCACAACGACTATAAGCGGAAGGCGCTCCTGGATTTTGTCCAGGCGTCGACCCGTGAGTGGCTGCAGGGATTCGCTGACTGTGAGCGTGGCGCCTACAAAGGCGAGACGGCGGCATACAGCTCAGGTTATTGGAATTGTTACCACTATCTCGAGTCGGCCTCATACATTGAAGGGGAGCATCTAGACTATGAGTAAGTTTAACTACCTAAGAAAAATCGACTGCACCGACTTCATCGAGAAGAAGGGAAAGCTGTCGTACATCAGCTGGGCTTCAGCCTGGGAGCTTCTTAAAAAAGAGTGCCCTGACGCGACATATGAGCACCATGAGCCCGTCGTCTATCCTAGCGGCGAGGTAATGGTTTCCTGTACTGTCACGATCGATGGCTTGTCTCATAAAATGCACCTGCCTGTTCTGAACCATCAAAACAAGCCGATTGCGAACCCCAACGTATTCCAGCTCAATACGTCCATGCAGCGCTGTTTTGCTAAGGCGATCAGTATGCACGGCATTGGCCTTTACGTTTACCAGGGAGAAGATCTACCGCCTTCAGACCCATATGACGAGGTCGTCAAGGTGATAGGGGATTGCGTCAAGTTTCACGAAGTCATCAACAGCTTCAGCGAGGAGGAGCAAAACGAGGCATTTAACGGCGCCCCAGAGGGCGAAAAGACGGCGTTCAAAACACTTTGGCGCAATCTACTCAAGGAGGCCGAGGATCTATTTGAGACCCAGGCCGCACACATCAAAGCCGCTATCGATGACGATGACGGCCTCAAGCTCACACAAGTGTGGGACGAGTGCTCAGAGTACGAGCAGTCGATCATTCGTAACAGGCTGACCGCCGAGGAAAGGGCAAAGGCTAACCAACTCAAGGGGAGAAAGTAATATGCAAGATCAACCATACAGACCAGCCGTCAACAAGGGCAATTTGCACCGCAACAAGTTCAAGGAGCAAGACAATCAACCCGATTATCGCGGGTCTATTAATGTCTGCGGTGAGGTGGCCGAGCTGGGCGGCTGGATCAACACCAACAGGAATGGGGGCAAATACTTAGGCCTGGAAATCACGCCGCCAGAGGGGTATGTTTTCCAGCTCGTCCCTGAAAATCTTGAATCGCCACCATCGGAAGGTCCAGGCGGTCCGCGTCCAGGCGATGCGTCACTTGAGGAGGATATGCCGTTTTGATTAGTACTAAGCCGATCTTTGATACAGGTCGGGCACTGACGACGCTCCAGGATGACAGGGGAATGAGCAGCTCTGATCTCGCTCGCTCCCTTGGCGTCTCACGGCAAGCAGTGCATAAATGGAGATGCGGGGATTCAATGCTGTTTGCTACAGCTGCCCGTATTTGTGAGGCGCTGGGGGTCTCAATAGAAGAATTCGAGAAAGCCAGCAGATGAAAAAAATGGGGCCCGATCGGGGCCCCTAGGGGTTGGCGAGGGTATCGCCAGGAGGTAACACATAATGGATCTAAGGGATTTCCTAGATCGTCTCCCATCTTATCGCAAAAGCGGCAAGGGGAGCTACATGGCGCAATGTCCATCACATGACGATAAGTCACCATCATTGCGTATCACTGAGGGGCAGGACGGGCGCATTCTTATACACTGTTACGCAGGCTGTGGCGCTACGGATGTCGTGCAGGCGGTCGGCTTACAACTAAGCGACCTATTTCCACCATCTGATCAACATCATCCAGCAATCAAACGCCCGAAACGGGATGAGCTGGACGACTACGTGGTCGATATTTACGAGGCTCACGTCGAGCAGGGCACTCGGGTATCTAAGGCCGACAAACAGCGATATCGGGAGGCGCTCATTCGTGGCGGCAAACGGAACGGCTTTGTCGACGAGATGCTCGAGGCCATCACTTGAGTATTGCGGCTATTAACTGGGCGCTAAATGTGGTGACGGACATCACAGCAACACAGAAGGCTATCCTCATCGCCCTGGCTGACAGAGCTGACGAGGACGGTTTCTGCTATCCCTCATATGACGATATCTGTCGACGGTCGTGCGCTAGTCGTAAAACCTTGGTATCGACGTTAAAGGTGCTCGAAGAGCTGGAGCTGATCACGAGGCACAGGCGCTATTCGCAATCGACAATCTATAGGGTCAATATTACACCTATGGATGGGAGTAAAATTACACCTATGGATAGGGGTAAAATGACACCTATTGATAGGAGTAAAATTACCTCTCTAACCACCAATGAATCATCAATTAATAACCATAAGGAGTTCGAGGAGTTCTGGGCGGGTTATCCGCGCAAGACAAACAAGGCGAAAGCCAAGGTTTCATTTGAGCGATTAAGTCAGAAAGACCGCAAGGCAGCGATGGAGGCGCTGTCTGTATATCCATGGTCTGATGAGCAAAGATACATTCCTCACGCCACGACGTGGATCAACGGACGGCGATGGGAAGATGAGTTTGAATCAAACGAGGGTATTAGGGAGTTGGAAATATGATAATAAACCGAAGGCAAGACTTTACCGACAAAGATCTCCAAGAGGTTTTTGCGATGAGCGAGGCGGCTGATGTCGTCCGCATTGATCACTTTGAGAAGGCATTTTTTGATCGAGTGCAGACTGATCCAGTGGCTCACGGGTATCCGTTTCCCTGGATCGACACCCACGACAAGGTAAGGCTCCGCACGGGTGAGGTCAGCGTGTGGTGCGGTATTAACGGTCACAAGAAAAGCACGATCGCATCATTTGTTCTTACGCACCTGGCGCAGGATGTAAAGGTTGGGATCGCTTCGTTTGAGATGAAGATGAGCGACACGGCTTACATGATGTGCAAGCAGGCGTCAGCATCTGATGCTCCGCCCTTGAAGTTCGCACAGCAGTTCGCTGAGTGGGCCTCTGATCGCGTGTATTGGTACAGGGCGCTCGGTGGGGTCGAACCGCTTGAAGTGCTAGGCTGCATCATTGCCATGGCTGAGAGGGGCGTCAAAGTCGTCCTTATCGATAATCTGCAATTTTGCGGAGTGACTGACGATACTGAGAGAGAGCGGCTTTTCATGAATCAGCTGCTAGGAATTGCAGAGGCAAAGGATGTGCATATCTGCATGGTGCATCACGTCAGGAAGCCGCAGACGGGAGGCGATGAGTACATTCCTACGCGCTTCGATGTGCGGGGAGGCGCCACGATTGTCGACCAAGCGCACTTATTGTTCATAATTTGGCATAATAAGAGGCGACAAAAGGTCAAACAGTTCCAATCGATGGGCGAGAAGCTCACAGAAAAGGAGCAGTTAATCATGGGGGAGCCTGATCTGAAACTGATCGTGGCAAAGCAGAGGAATGGCCCATATGAGGGGCACATCAATCTGTGGGAAGGCAAAGGCCTGACATTCAAAAAGGCTGAGAGTCATAGATCGCCATATATCGAGTTCAATCGCCCGTGAGCCAATTCTGGCTAATTAAAGACAGGCGGCAGATCAAAGAGCGTGTCGCCTTTTTCCAGCGTTGGCTTGAGCAGGAGTGGGACTTTAATTACCCAGTCACCTGGGAACCAAAGGTATACCGAAATAAGCGCTCTCTGAGTCAGAACGCACTATTCCACGTCTGGTTACGTGAGCTGGCGGAGCACTTTACCGCTAAGGGTTACGAGATCAGCGAGGAGGAAATGAAAGACCTCATGAAGCACCGATTCCTAGGTGTCGAGGATCGAGTAATCCATAACACTGTTATTCCTGGGCAGCTCAGGAAAAGCAGAGGGCTCGATCCAGGCGAGATGATGGCCTTCCTGGATCAGGTTTGGGCATGGGCTGCTGATCACGGCAAAACGCTCGAGATACCAGCCGATTCCGAATACATGAAACTCAGGGGGGATCAATGAGTGACTTATTCAGGTACTGCAACACGGACAGGCAAAAAGAAATCATCAGGCTTTATGAGTCTGGCCTGAACAAAACCGAGGTCGGGCGACAGCTAGGCATCACAAGGGAGACGGTCAAAGGCACGATTAAGAACATTCAGGATCGCGCTGCGAGGCAAGGCTACTCGCCTGACCACGATATGGTCCATCAGGTGCCAGATGGCTTTCAGGTGTCAGGCGTCTCGACGTACTATGATTCCGATGGACGCCCTACAGGGCAGTGGGTCAAGAGCAAGCAAGACGCCGATCGACGTATCGAAATGATGATCGAGCGCATCGAGCAGGCCTGCGACAACGTCGCGCCATTCGAGCCTACACCGAGGCCTGAGATTAGCGATCAGCGCCTCTGCAGCGTTCTGACGATTACCGATTATCACCTAGGAATGAAAGCGAGCCAGGAGTCGGAGGGCAACAACTGGGACGCAAAGATCGCCAGGGATACGTTCCTTAATGCGATCCACGACATGATCCAGGCCAGCCCAAACAGCAAGACGGGTATCCTGGCGCAGCTGGGCGACTGGCTGCACTGGGACGGTATTTTGCCCGTTACACCCCAGAGCAAGCACGTCCTGGTTGGCACTGACGACCGATACGCCAAGCTGGTAGACATCACCATCCAGGTAATGGATGAGGCCGTCAAAATGATGCTCGAGCACTTCGAGGAGATCGTGATCGTCCAGGCCGAGGGAAATCACGACATCAGCTCAAGCGTATGGATCAGGAAGTATCTTAAGCATCGATGGAGCCAAGAGCCCAGGGTGGAAGTGATCGACAATGACTGGCCGTTTTATGCGTATTTGCATGGCAAGACACTCATCGGTTGGCACCATGGCCACAGGATGAAGATGGCGCAGCTGCAAAAGCTGTTTTGTTCGGAGCCCAGGATCAGGCCTCTTTGGGGTCAGAGTGATTTCGCTTATCTGCACACGGGCCATCTGCATCATGAGCGGGTACTGGAAGATTCAGGCTGCACGATCGAGCAACATCCTACACTCAGCGCAAGGGATCATTACGCTGTGTCTCACGGCTACACCAGCGCCAGGGGCGCCAAGGTGATTACATATGATGCAAATGATGGGGAAGTCCATCGTGTCACTGTGAGGCCGCGTCTGTGATTCTGGCGGCACACCTGGATGATGACTCGATCATGTTTTTGTTAGCTTCGACCATTTATGGTGTGATACCCCATCCAGAGTCCCCTGTGGATACGTGCCTGGTTATATGCCAGGCGTTCCCTCATGGCGTGAAGGTTAAGCAAAACGCAACAGAATTCGGAATGGAGTGGCTCGTGGTACTGAACGCGGAGCCTAATTTTGAGGTGATAGAAGATGGAGCAGCCCCCAAAGGTTCGATGCACTGAGTGCCACAAGATCATGGTCCCCGTTTGGAGTCAGGGATTCCTGGACGGTTGGGCCTGTGATTGTGCGAACACTGTGAAAGCAATACTTAGAGAGCGATGGTTTCGGGAGGAAAATTATGTCGATCAAGAGAGACGCCGCTGATAATTGGTTCAGCAAGTGCGTGAGAGCCAGGGATCAGCACTGCCTGGTATGCGGCAAAACAGAGGGCCTTGACTGCTGTCATGTGTATGGCCGACGAAATAAGGCCGTGCGATGGTCGCTCGATAACGCGATTACCATGTGCCGCTATCATCACCGCGAGATGGGCGAATCGCCTGCACGGTTCATGGATTTTTTGGAGGATGTGTACGGGCCTGGGCACTTGGAGATTCTGCGAGAGAAAGCCAACGCCATCATGAAAACCAACCGAGAGCTGCGCCTGGAGATCGCCAAGTTCTACAGGGAGCAATATCGAGCCTGGGAGGCAGATCCCGATGGTCATCAGTGGATTTCATATAATTAGTGACAAAAGTGACAAACTGTCAGCAAATAAGTTGACGCTTACCTGTGGTTTTGAGATGATTCTCTTGTCGGCGGGGGACACCGCCATCAACCAAAAGGAAGCAAAAAATGATTATCAATGTTTACCACGCTGAATACCCTGGCTCTGATTCGATCGACTATGTCGCTGCTGTCGACGCGCCAGAAAACCTGACTATCGATGAGGCGCTCGAGTATGCGTTTCGCTGGACTAACAACGTTGACGGCTCATGGAGCAAAGGCGAGACGTTTGTTTTCCTAGGTGAGACTGTCGAAAATGGCGACTTCAATCAGCGTGTCAACTGTGTCGCAAATCCACACCCACAAGGCTACGGCACTCGATCAACATCTGTCGGTGACTGGATGGTGATTGGCGAGGACTGGTATGAGGTCATGCCGATGGGGTTCCGTATTTCTAACCAGGCCGCATAAGCGGCCTTTACCTGGAGGGTAAGTTATGAATAACCGCGTTATCAAAATCGACACCAGCAAGAAGGATGTGATGGATCGAGTCTGTCGCTCTGCCCTAGTTAACTGCACAGACGAGGAGTGGCTCCGCGTCATTGATGTAGCCCAGGAGGCTGGCATCCTACCCGAGGAGCTTTTCCTCACTGACGTCGCTGACTTCAACGAGCGGGCGTCGCAGTTTGGCGGGACTGTAAAACAGTTTATCGCCAAGGAGGCGAGGCAATGAGTCGCGCACCTTCTAACATCGTCCTGGAGGCGTTTCTAGAGAAGCCTGATCTCGTGCTGACCCAGACAGAAATCCGCGCGCTAGTGATCGAGGTGCTCAAGTCCCGCTATATCCTGGAGAAGCAATACTCCACCATGGAGCAGCTGCTCGAGGACCGTGATGGGTTTCGTCAAATGCGTCAGCTGATAGGGGGTAAATGATGACAACGTCTGAGCGTTTTTTTGTAGGCGGTGCGCTGTTTATCGTTCTGCTTTTAATTGGGATGATGGGCAAGATGGACATGGACGACGAGATCGCAGAGCAAGAGTTTTATTGCGAGCAAGTCCTGGCTGGTCACTGGCCTGACTATAAGCATATCGCTGATGAGGTCTGCGATGCTTCGTGAGACCAAACAAGATCTCATTAATGAGGCGATGGTTCTGGATCACTTCGGGGCGAAGTACAGCGCCAAGTGGACAAAGCTAGGCAACGGCGCCAAGTACCGCATCGATGCCGCCTTTCATCGAGATGATAAGGTCGTGGCCTGGGCTGAGGTTAAGGTCTACAAAGCCAAGTCGCCTTATTTAGGCGTCAACGTGCCCAAGATGATCGAAGGATGTCAGCTGGCCCTGTTTACGGGCAAGCCATTCTTTCTGTTCTTTCATCACAACGAGCGATTCGGAATGGTCAAGATCTCTGACGGTGAGCAAGTTCTATCCAGTCCGAAACTGCGGATTGCGGGAGGGACACCGCCTGGTCGAAAGCCGCTGGGCGACGACATCGAGCCAATGTATAAATACAGCGAGATGGATATCAAATGGGGGTAAGTTATGGAAGGGGATTTGAACTGGCTTGAGGAAGAGTGGGAGATTGCTCTACAAGCCGCAAGGGTGATGGCTAATAGATGGAAAGAAGACGCTGCCATCCTCTACGATTTTAGCGTGGTAAGGCTTTCAACAAATGAAGAGCCACCACTAGAGATCATTAGATACACAGCGCCATTTGAAAGGATGACTAAGGTCTATAAGTGATCACGGTTGACATGGGGTTTTCTTTCCTTTTTTACCCATGTCATTGGCTCCAGGGTTCCACTCCAGGCCCTGGGGTCTTTTTTTATGTACAATAAGCGTATGGAACAGATCGTTCGACTCCTATGGAGCCCAGTCGCTCCTGGTGAGATGCCGCACGAACCTGGCCTGTATTTGGTAGCGTTCTCTGACGGGACTGTCGAGACATACCCAATGGAGCCAGGGGAGATTCATGCTGGCGCAATCCGATCGGGCAATTTAAACGGCGAATATTGGTCCCTAAATATAGGGCATCCTGACGATGGCTAAGACAGCAGCACAGAAAAATCGAGCGATACGACAGACCGAGCTGCGAGAGTATTTGGCCTCCAGGGGTTCGCTGTCATATATCCTTGATAACATTGAGAAAATCGAGGAGCTGGATGTATCGTCTGAGACGTTCGATAAAGAGCTGGCCAAATGCAAGATCGCAAACGAACAACGCATTCGGCTGCTCAACAAATATCTGCCTGATATCAAGGAGGAGCACATCATTAATGAGGATGCAGCTCCTATCGTGGTCAACATCGTAAAGCCCGATGGCATCGATTGAGCCGACAGTTCCTCAATACAAGTACATGATGACCGAGGCTCGATTCCCTGCGTTTGTCGCTGGGTTCGGAGCTGGTAAGACTGAGGCCGCCATCCTCCGCTGTATCACGGGCCTCCTGGCCAATCCTGGCGTTAATCGTGGATTTTACGAGCCGACATATGACCTCATCCGAATGATCGCCTGGCCCAGGTTCGAGCAAATACTTACAGAGCTTCAAATACCGTATCGCCTACAGAAGACGCCGCTCAACCAAATTGACGTCGAAGGGTATGGCGTTGTGATGTTTAGATCGATGGAAAACCCCAACAGGATCGTCGGATACGAACACGCTGACGCTGATATCGATGAGCTGGATACGCTAAAGCGAGACGATGCCGCTCACGTATGGCGCCAGGTCATGGCAAGGAATCGCCAGAAGAAGCAGGGGTTCAACACGATCGGCGTCACGACAACGCCCGAGGGATTCAAGTTCGTATATGAGCAATGGCGAAAGGAGGCGAGACCAGGTTATGAAATCATCCAAGCGCCTACGAGGAGCAATCCACATCTGCCTGATGGTTATATTGATTCACTCCAGAACGCCTACCCTGAGCATCTACTCCAGGCATATTTGGAGGGTCGGTTTGTCAATCTCACGTCGGGAACGGTATATACAAGCTATAACCGACACGCTTGTGCAAGTGACGAGGAGATCAGAGAGGGCGAGCCGCTGTTCATTGGCTGTGACTTTAACGTCACCAAACAGGCGGCGACAGTATACGTACAACGCGACGGTGGCCGTACCTGGCATAGTGTCGATGAGCTGGTAAATATGTACGACACGCCTGAGATGATCAGGATCATTCAGAGTCGATACGGTGATCACCAGGTGTATATCTATCCTGATGCAAGCGGCAAGAGCCGCAAAACAGTAGACGCGAGCAAGTCAGACATCGCGCTGCTCGAGCAAGCTGGGTTTTGGGTTCGCGTGAATAAGCGAAATCCCATGGTCAAAGATCGCATCCTGGCAATGAATGCCGCCCTAGAATCAGGTCGAGTGAAGATCAACGCTATCAAGTGTCCAGTGACAGCTGAATGCCTAGAGCAGCAGGTGTACAAAAACGGCGAGCCAGACAAATCGAATGGCCGAGATCACCAGAATGACGCGACGACTTATCCGATCGCGTATGAGATGCCAATCGTTAAGCCAGTGGCCCATGTGCCTATCAGGTTCACCCTATGATAAAATCACGATACTCATTACCAGGTGACGCCCATGTCCGTCAGTAATAAACACCCCAATTATGAGCTGTATAAGCCGTCGTGGACCAAGACGCGAGACGCTGTGAGAGGCTCTGTCGCTGTAAAAGATAAGCGGCATACGTATCTACCAGTACCAGACGCGGAGAGTAATGACGACGCTTTAGGGGCTCAGACAGTCCGATATCGTCAATACCTCAAGCGAGCCCTGTTTACCAACTTCACAGGACGCACCAAAAACGCCCTGGTCGGCGCTGCATTCCGTAAAGAGCCCAAGATCGAAGTACCTGCGGGCCTGGAATACCTCATCGATGATGCGAGTGGTGACGGCCTGGGATTGGAGCAGCTGGCCAAGGACGAGCTGTCGAATCTACTGGAAACGGGTCGGACGTTCCTCCTGGTCGATTATCCCCAGGCTGATGCTGACCTATCCCTAGAGGACGTTGCTCGCCTAGATCTAAAGGCGTCGATCATCCCTTACACAGCCGAGCAAGTGATCAACTGGTGCACAGACACAATCGCAGGCCGCAAGGTTCTGACTATGGTTGTCCTGGCTGAAGACTACCGCTCAGGCGATGACGAGTTCGGGCATGACATGGAGACGCAATATCGCGTCTTACGATTACGAGAGGACGGGTATAGCCAGCAGATCTATCGAGACGAGGAGCCATACTCCGACGAGATTTATCCCAAGAAGTCAGACGGGACAGCCTGGGACGTGATTCCTGGCGTCTTTGTCGGCAGCAAGAACAACGACTCGACCATTGATGATGCGCCGTTATCGGATATCGCTGACGTCAACATTGCTCACTATCGAAACTCAGCGGACTACGAGGAGAGCTGCTTTATTACAGGGCAGCCCACACTGTTTATCACGCACAGCCTCAACGCTGATGAGTTCTTTGAGGCTAACCCAGAGGGCATCAAGCTGGGATCACGCGCTGGCCATATCCTGGGGGAAACAGGCGGCGCTACTCTGCTACAGCCGCAAGCCAATCAGCTAGTGATGGAAGCCATGCGAGCCAAAGAGCAAGCCATGGTCGCCATTGGCGCTCGTATCATCACTGATCGCGGCAATAACGAAACAGCAGAGGGCGCCAGGATACGGTTTGCATCTGAGAATAGCGTCCTGGGTGACATTGTGGGCAACCTATCAAACGCCCTGGAGCAATGCGTCATGTGGTGCTCTCAGTTCATGGGGGCGCCTGACCAGGTCGAGATCGAAATTAATCGTGAGTTTTATGACAAGTCGGTCGATCCTCAGCTCATTATGTCGATGGTCACGCTCATGGATCGCCAGATAATCAGCGACCAGGACATATTCGATCGCCTTAAGGCCGCTGGCATCATCGACGGCACTCGATCCCTAGACGACGTCAAAGAGGAGCTGGGCGATTTACCGCCCGTATAAGGCATGGCAAATGTCAAAACCCCATCAGGCTACAGCGTCCCAGCTAAGTACGTGGCTGGATTAACGGGCCAGGCTCGGCGTCTACGCTTGCAGCAGCTCGATGAGATGCGTAAAAAGGGTAAGGTATTGGGCGACCTGGCAGGCGATAAGAAGGCCAAGACCAGGAAAAGCAAATATACGACGGCATACGAGAGACGATATGGCAAAGGTAAGTGAGCGAGCAGAGAAGGCCCTCAAGCGCAAAGCCAAAGAAGCCAACGCACCGTATAGCGCACTCAAAGCCATCTATGTGAAGGGCATGGGCGCAGCTGTTACGTCTGGCCGTCGTCCTGGCGTCACTCCATCACAGTGGGCAATGGCCCGCGTCAATTCAGTGCTAACAGGCGGCAAGGCAAGAAGCGTCGACTCAGCACAGTGGAAGCAAATACAGAAGCACCGCAAGAAGAAGCGAGGCAAGTAATGGCAAAAGATCCACGGCTCGAGCGATATGGCCTGTCAGGCTATAACAAGCCAAAGCGCACACCAAAGCATCCCAAGAAATCCCACGTTGTCCTGGCTAAAGAGGGCGACAAGGTAAAACTGATCCGATATGGGCAGCAGGGCGTCTCTGGATCGCCTAAAAGAGAGGGCGAGAGCAAGGCTGCAGCTGCCAGGCGTAAATCATTCAAGGCCCGTCACGCGAAGAATATCGCTAAGGGTAAAATGTCAGCGGCCTATTGGGCCAATAAGTCAAAATGGTGAGGTGAGTTATGCCAATGGTAAAGGGTAAGAAATATCCATATACAGCTGAAGGTAAGAAGAAAGCAGCGGCTGCCAAGAAGAAGATGAAGGCGAAAGCCAAGCCTCGTGTCAGCAAACGATGAGATCCTTAACGCACTAACCAGGCATCAGATATTCGTTCTGAGATATGCGCGTGGGCGTGAAAATCGCGCATCCGAGTTTATCTCTGACCTCCTCATGAGCGTCATTGAGCGGCTAGATCAGCCAGATCTGACACCCTTCGCACGTCAACGGCTTATGCAGCAGGGCGGCGATCTTTATCTGTATATGCTGGCCGAGCAAGATTCCTACAGGGACGAGCTGCTCGAGGCGCTCATAGATTTCGGCGAATACGAGGCTGAATTCAATGCTGGCGTTATTGGCCAGGTAGGAGTCACAGCTGCAATTCCTACGGCTGGCCAGATATATACAGCGATGAATACCAGCTTGATCAACATCCCTGGCTCTCCAGGTTACTCAATGATCCGTATGCTCCAAGATTTCGATCGGCATACGCTAAATCAAGTCGAGCTGCAGATCAGAGAGGCCGCTGTTTTTGGATACACCAACAAAGAGCTGACCAAAAAGATCCTGGACCTGGAGCCCACATTGGGGCGAGGCGCTGCAACAGTCGCCAGGACAGCGACTAATCACGTATCCAATCAGACGCGAAAGCTCTCAATGCAAGAAAACGACGATGTGATTGAGGGATATGAGTGGGTATCAACGCTCGATTCACGTACTAGCCTAGTATGTATGGCGCGAGACGGGACGATATATCGAGACTTTGACAAAGATCCGAAGCCGCCAGCTCACTTCAACTGTCGATCAACGATCACGATGGTTGTGAATCCCGAGTACGACGTGGCCCAATTCGGCTCAATCCCCGAGGGCACTAGGCCGTCAGTAGGGCCCGATGGAGTCGAGCAGGTAAAAGCGTCTACGACATACGCAGATTGGCTGAAACGGCAACCAGCGAGCTTCCAGGACAAGGTGCTCGGGCCAGCTAGGGCCAAGCTATTTAGGGAGGGCAATATCACCCTAGATAAGTTTATCGACGAGCAGGGACGACCAATTACGCTTGATCAGCTGCGTGGAGTGGATAAGCAATTTGCGCCAATGATGCAGCAGGAAGCCACAGCAAGCGCCGATCCTGATGAGTTTACATTTACGACGCCAGCCAAGCCGATTGGCGATATCAACCCCAGAAGAATGGAGGAAATCCAGCTGGTCACTGCGCTAAAAGCAAAGCAGAGGCTGGAGGCGTGGGCAAAAAATAACGCTCAAGATGAGAGGCATTGGGCCTATTCACGATTCAGGGGTCGAACCCAGGGCGCAAAATTTGAGCAGCTTGGTCTATTCGATGAGGATACCCTGGTCGCGCTTGAGGCGTGTCTCGACGACCTAGATCGCCTCTGTGATGCCTTCAATGTGCCCAGGCTCCAGGGGTTCGTAAAAGTAGGAGGCCGCGCTAACGCCAATATGGGCGATGCAATTATGGGCATCAACCCGACGACTATGGGGGCCAGGGTTAAAGGTCTCAGCAAGGGTGAGCGCAGAGTCAGGGATCAGTCGAAAGTAAGCACTTGGAAAAACGAGGGTGGCACGTATTGGTTTAGAGGTCGACCTTGGTCTGTTAAGGATTACCAGGACAACGATTTCGATCAATTTCGATCAACCATATTTCACGAATTAGGGCACCACATACATCAAATGTACGGCGCCAAAATGGATATCAGGTATGGCCGTCGAGTATTGCCGCCCGTGGAAAAGCTATTTCGTAACGGTAAATACTCAGCAAAAAAGCGCAAATCAGCGTCACAGTATGGTGACACAGATTACGAGGAGTGGTTTGCGGAAAACTTCTCGCTGTATTTCTTGGGGCGAAAGGATAAGGCTGATCAGCTTTTCATCGATTTGATAGAGAAACTCCTGGAGGGAGCATATGGATAGAGATGACGCCTGGATGGCGATCACTAAAATTACGAACAAGCGGAATGTGACCAAGGCAGATATCGCTGAGGTCAGGCGCTTGATGGCGTTTTTGCCTGACGAGCAACAGGCAGATCTTGAGGAGGCGTTATTCCTCCTGGAAAAATCAAAGTAACGCGGCAGAGCCGCACCAACCACCAGAGGTGAAATATGGAAATCGAAGGTATCGAGCTAAACGAAGAGCAGAAGGCGGCGATCGAGGCGCAACTGCAAAGCATGGTCGAGCAGCAGGTCGCTGGTCTCAAGAGTAAGAATGACCAGCTCCTAGCTGAGAAAAAAGCCAAGCAACGTGAGGCCGAGGAGGCGCAAGAAATAGCCAGGCAACAAGCCGAGGAAAAGGCGAAGGCCGAGAACGACTATAAACAGCTGTTTGAGGCACAGAAGTCTGAGGCTGACAGATATCGCCAGGAAATGGAGAAAATGCAGCAGGAGCGTATACAGGCGCGCATTGACGCGGAATCTGGTAAACTTGCAAGTGGATTGACCAAGGACGTGGCCAAGGCTGCGCTCTTACAGCAACAAATAGGCCAGAGGCTTGCGTTTGTTGATGGGGAAATCCGAGTGACGGACGACAACGGTCAGCTGACTGTGTCCACACTCAGTGATCTGACAAACAGCATCAAGGAGCGATTACCGTTCCTGGTTGATGGGAGTCAGGCAGCTGGCGGCGGCGCCGCACGTTCGGAAGGCAGGGCCCAGGAACGATCAACAGAAGTAAGCAGGGCCGAATTCGACGCGATGAATCATCAGCAGCGGGCTGAGTTCTTCGCATCGGGCGGTCAACTTTTCGATGATTAAGGAGGCCGACAATGGCTAACGTACTTACAGACCTAGCAGCTGATATCTATAAGGCTGCCGATGTCGTGGGCAGGGAGCTCGTCGGCTTCATCCCCGCGTCAACTATCAACGCAAACGGCTCAGAGCGAGCAGCGAAGGGCGACGTAGTTCGTGCTTCATTCACTCGTGCCGCAACAGCTGTCGATGTAACCGAGGCGATGACTATCCCCGAGGGCACCGATCAGACTGTCGACAACAAGACTCTGACCATCAGCAACGCTCGTGCAGTTCAGATCCCATACACAGGTGAGGATGTACGTCACTTGAACAATGGTATCGGCTTCGAGACTGTTTACGGTGATCAGATTAAGCAAGCTATGCGAACTCTCTGCAACGAGATCGAAGCTGATCTTGGCGAAGCGGCTGGCACTGCAACTCCTGCAGGCACAGTGGGCACTGGTGGCACTACGCCATTCGCGTCAAACTTTGACCTTATCGCAGACATCCGCAAGGAGCTTGTCGACAACGGTATGCCAACAAACGACGGTCAGGTTTCTCTGATCATCGATACAGCGGCTGGTGCTAACCTTCGCAACCTGGCAAACCTTCAGACAGCTAACACTGCGGGTGGCACTGACTTGCTCCGCCAAGGTGTTTTGCTTGACCTCCAGGGCATGGCTCTGCGTGAGTCAGCGAACGTCTACGCATCAGGCGGCAGCACTTTCAACATCGCAATGCACCGAGCTGCTATGGAACTCGCTATGCGCGCTCCAGCGGTTCCAAATGGTGGCGATGCGGCTGATGACGCGATTGTGGTTCAAGACCCACACAGCGGCCTTGTATTTGAGGTTCGCTCTTATCGCGGATACCGCAAGTCAATGATCGAAGTAGCAGCTTCTTGGGGTGTAAAAGCCTGGAAGCCAGACTTCATCGGTCACTTGTTGGGCTAATACCCAGGGGCCTTCGGGCCCCATTTCTTTTATTGCGAGGAGAGCATGGCACTGATTATCGAAGATGGCTCCCTGGTGACAGGAGCAAACTCATATATCACGGTCGATGGCTGGAAGGCTTGGATGGATGATCGAAGCATCACCCACACCAATTCAGACAGCAAGATCGAGGGCGCCATACTCCGCGCAATGGATTACTTTGAGTCGCTTCATTTCAAGGGATTGAAGCACACCGAAACGCAAGCTCTGCAATGGCCACGGGATCGAGTATTTATTGACAGCTATGACGTCGACTCCGACGAGATCCCAAAAGAGGTCAAGAATGCGATGTATGAGCTGACCAAAATTGAGCTGGACGGTGATCTCCCTTTAAATGCCCAGGAGCGCCAGACCGAGTCTGAGCAGATCGGCGACATCAAAGTCGTATACAGCAACACGGCCATGATGAGGAAACGCACTCCCGCATTTAACTTTGCGGTGCGAAAACTTATCCATGGTGTCAACTTCGTGTCACGATCATGAGTTTTAATTACGCTCCATTAGCCACTACGGCTACCAACTTGCTCACTAAGTTCGGCCAGGAGCTGACGTTCACTCGGACGTCAAAAGGATCGTATGACCCAGGGACAGGAACGACGACGGATACCACATCCACGTTCACCAAAAATGGCGTTTTGTTTGACTATCGCGATGCTGACATTGGCGATCAAACTGTATTGGCTGGAGACAGGAGGCTCGTCTCTGAGGCCCATACTTATGAGGTCGGAGACACAGTCGCGATTGGTTCAGACACTTATCGCGTAATTGCGATCAGCACCAATCAGCCAGGAGATACGGCCCTGGTCAGCGAGCTGCAGATCCGAAAATGAGCAAGACATTCACAGGTGCGATCAAGGACTTTGCCGAGCTGCCTGAGAAGGTAGTCCGAGGGACGCTCATCGGCATGGGCTCCAAGATCATTAAGCGATCACCAGTGGATACAGGTCGATTCCGTAACAACTGGCAATTCAGCATTGACGCGCCAGCAACAGGCAAAGATCCAGGCGGCTCAAATGAGCTGACACTCGTAAACACGGCCAATAAGATGGTGCCAGGTAACACGTTTTACATGACCAACAATCTGCCATATGCGGAGCGCTTGGAGTATGGCTGGTCAGGACAGGCGCCCCAGGGCGTAGTCCGCGTGACACTTGGTGAATATTCCCAGTTTATCGAAATGGCGGCCAAAAAATGACGGTATTTAACGACATCCAGGCAGCGCTCGATACTCAACTGGCTACGATTACAGGTACGCCTATCGCGTTCCCAAACATCCCATACACACCGCAAGCTGGGACAACCTACTTGCGAGCAGCATTCCTACCAGCTGACACGCTTCAGGCATCCCTGGGCGGTTCTGGCAAGGATGAGACCAATGGTATTTACCAGGTCGACGTCGTAGCACCTCGGGGCTCAGGGAGACCGTCAGAGGTAGACACAGTGGCAGATACGTTCAAGCGAGGTACTGTTTTGACGTATAATAGCCAGAGCTTGCGAGTCCGATCAGTATCGATGGGGCCCGCTATTTTGGACGAGGAGTGGTATTTCATACCCGTCTCGATTGACTTCCAGACATATACTGAGGCCAGAACATGACATTCGCTAACGGTGCACAGCACAGCCTACACTATATTGCGGAGACTACGTATGGCACCACGCCGTCGACTCCCGCATTTTCCCCACTTCCACACACAGGGACCACACTCAACGTGTCCAAGGACGCGGTCGAGAGCGAGAAGCTGAGAGGCGATCGCATGGTCGAGGATTTCCGTCACGGCAACAAAACCGTAGGCGGTGAGATCAGCTGTGAGCTGGAGTATGAATCATTCGACGATCTGATCGAGGCGGCCCTATGCGGCACCTGGGCGACAGACGTCCTCAAGGCAGGTACAACTCGCCGATCGTTCTCGATTCAGCGTAAGTTTGGCGACCTGGCCACACCTGAGTTCCACACGTACAAGGGTTGCGAGATCAACTCAATGGCGCTGTCGGTATCTCCCAACGCGATGGTTGGATGCACGTTCGGCGTCGTGGGTAAGGATCTGGCATTGGCCACATCAGCGATCACTGGCTCCACGTTCGGAGCTGACGCTGGCATGGTGCCATTCGATTCCTTCACAGGCTCAATCAGTGAAGGCGGTACGTCAATCGCAACCGTCACATCTGTCGAGTTCACCCTGGAGAACGGTATCGAGCCATTGTTCTCGGTAGGCAGCCAGACCACCAATCGCCCATCAATCGGTCGATCTCGAGTGACTGGTACGCTCACCACGTACTTTGCGAGCAAAACTCTATACGAGAAGTTCTTGAACGAGACCACATCGAGCATCACGCTGACGCTGACCGACTTGGACGGCAACAGCTACGAGTTCGATTTCTCGAATGTGAAGTATAACAGCGGCCAGCCTGACGTATCGGGTGAGGGTGCGGTGACTATTGCGATGGACTTTGTGGCGCTGTACGACAGCACAGACGATTCACAGATCAAAATCACTCGCACTGACGCCTAATGGACTTTGCACAATTAGCCACAGCCCAGGCTCACGCCCAGGGTGCTGAGTGCAATATCAAGAACCCACTCAACGGAGAGGCCACAGACGTGTTTATCACGATCATGGGTGCCGACTCCCGCGAGTGGCGTTCCGCCAAGAAGTCACAGACGTCTCAGATACTGAAGGCGAAAAGCCAGGGCAAAGAAGACAGCCTTGATTTTGACAAGATGGATGTCGATGCTCTGGTCTCTGTCACCCTAGATTGGCGCGGTATTGTTAAGGATGGTGAGGAGTATGAGTTCAACAAGAAGAACGCCCGCGATCTTTACCAGGACGCTCCTGGTGTAGTCACACAGCTTCTCGAGTTCCTGGGTAATGGCGAAAATTTTATAAGCGGCTGACCGACGAGTTCGTGGCGTTTGGTCGGTGGTGTATGTGGATACATAGCATCCCTGATGGCTCTGACATCAGCCGATTTGAAACGCTGAAGCAGGTCGAGAAAACGACGGGCGTCACGCCGCCAGATCTCCTATCAGCACCAAAACTAAGCGCAGATCATGACGACGCTTGGAAGGCGTACACGTCGATGCCGACTCATTCATATGCGGAAATTGCAGCATATGAACAGCTCACGGGTGTAAAATTGGACCCCTGGGAAGTCAGCGCGATCATGTCGCTGAGTAAATATCGAGGAGCGCCGCCCGTATGGCCACTGAAGTCGGATCACTAACGCTAAAAGTCGACACGACAGGTGTCAAAAAAGGCAAGGCGGACCTGGATAAGTTCAGCCAATCAGCCGCTGCTGTCGAGGAAGCAATCGAGGACGTCGAGGAGGCGGCACGAAGCGCCGCTCCTCCATTAGCGCAACTGCCCGAGTTAGCAAACGACGCCATTCCTAAAGGGCTACCAGAGGCCGCAAACGATAGCAGCAACCGACTAGGCGATATGGGCCGCAAAGCGGGCATGGCTGGCGTTCAGTTTGAACAGCTGGCTGGTCAGATTGCTGCTGGCCAGAATCCCATGAGAGCGCTTGGTGTCCAGGCCGCTGACTTAGGTTTCGTTCTTGGTGCGCCCCTGCTTGGTGCAGTGGTCGGTATTGGTGCAGCAGTTGCCAGCGTACTGATTCCCGCGATGATGGGAGCCGAGAAATCAGCTGAAGATCTTGAGGAGTCTCTTACTGATATCGGCAAAATCATGTCCGAGGATGCAGCCACTGGCGCGATGAAGCTCAGTGACTCATTCCTGAGACTAGCAAAAACCAGTCGCAACCTGGCAGAGATCGAGCTTCGAGTGAAGTATGTCGAGGCCATACAAAATGCGACAGCCGCTCAACAGCTAATGATCGACAGCCTGGATGAGTTAAGTGTCACACACCTCACAGCGGGCCAGATGGCGAAGGGTAACGAGACCCGCCTGAAAGCATATGCCGAGGAAATGGGCATATCCACGAAACAAGCCAACGATCTACGTCTTGCAATCGACTCGATGGCGGCTGGCAATGAGGGCGCCGCTGAGTCTGTCACGTCAATGATCAATGAGCTATTGCAGGTCGACGGCGTCACTGACAAGTTCGCTCAGATGGCTCTGCCTGTACTTCAGGCGGCGATGACAATGAAAACCGCCGAGGAGCAAGCCGAATTCCTATCAGAGGCCCTGGCGGATATACCAGGCGCCATCCAGGAGGCATCAGAATCAAGCTCAGACTACGCAAACTCCGCCCAGGGCATGATTGCCGCCATGGAGGAGGAAGCGGCCACAGCGGGCCTCACAGGCCGCGCTCTCGCTATTCTCTCGGTAGTCAGACAGGCTGAAGCTGAGGGGCTAGCTCCTGAGAAGATTGCCGCCCTGGCTCAACGAGCTGGCGCTCTATATGACGAAGCCCAGGCTGCAGAGGCTGCTACAGCGGCGATCGAAGAGAAAGCCAAAGCCGAGGCAAAGGACGAGAGTAAAAAGGCGGCGGAAGCGACCAAGCTACTTGAGCAGATCATGGCCCTCAACGATACTGAGCTGGAGGCATTGGAAAGAAAGGAGACCAGACAGCTTGAAATACTCAAGGAAAGACTCGAGGCTGGCAAGCTCGCAGAGGAAGAATACCAGGCTGCAGTCACTGAGATCGCGGAACACGGGGCTGAGCGCCGTGCTGAAATCGCAGCGAAGGAAGCGGCTGATCGAGGCCAGGGATCACTCGAGCTGACTGACGCCCTGATCAATATGGAGAATCTCCTATTCGATCATAAGGACAAGAAGTCGAAGGCGGCACTACGCATTGGCGTCAATCTGGCGAACGCCGAGAAGCGCGAGAACGCCAAGAAAATCATGTCGGACGCATATACCGCCGCGATGTCCGCATACAAGTCCCTGGCTGGCATACCCTTTATCGGGCCCGCATTGGGCGCTGCTGCTGCGGCGGCTATCCTGGCCACTGGGGCACAGTACGCGACACAATCGCTCGCAGGACGCGCTCTAGGCGGTCAGGTACGCCCTGGAGAGTCTTATATAGTTGGTGAGCGCGGTCCTGAGATGCTAACGATGGGCAACATGGGAGGATCAATCACACCAAACGAGGCCATGAGAAGTCAGACAGAGCAGACGATCAACAAAACAGCGAATGTCTCGTTCAACATACAAGCAAACGACACCCAGGGATTCGATGAGCTACTCGTTCAGCGTCGAGGTTTAATCATCAGCGTCATCAATGAGGCCCTAAATGACCAAGGGAGGGCATCACTGGCATGAGCTACCCAACAGATCCAGAATTCTCACAAGTAACAGTCACATCGAGAGACTCAGTGGTTCGTTCTCAGGCACGTAATGGCCGAACCCAGGTCAGATCATTAGGCGCCCAAAGATGGTCGCTTACAGGGCGTTATAACGATCTTAAAAGATCAGAATTTGCACCTGTCTTTGCTTTTGTTATGGACCAAGAAAGTGGTGTCGAGGACTTCACTATTGTTCCGCCTGTTATTAGCTCAACCAGCGGAACCAGAAGCGGAACAGTCCAAACAAATGGAGCGCATAGTATCGGCGACAAGACGATCACCATTGATGGCGGATCAGGCTCATTCAAGGCGGGCGACTTTATTAAGTTTGCTAGTCACGACAAGGTTTATATGGTGACTGCTGATCTGACGGGCGCTGGCACTTTAAACATACAGCCAGCTTTAGTCGCGGCAGTCGCAGATGATAATCAAATCACTTACAACAATGTCCCCTTTAAGGTTCGACTCGAAAATGAAGTCCAGCAGTGGGCGCTCTCAGGTTATGATAGATACAACTTCGAGATTGATTTTGTTGAGGTGCTCTGATGCCACGCGGCCTAAATTCGACCCTAATTACAGAGCTAGAAAAAGACAGCTTTCGGCTATGCAGCCTAGTTTTTATCGACGTCGGCAGCGGCGTCAGATTGACAGACTATGGCCATGACATCACGTATGACTCGAATACTTATCTGTCGAGTGAGCATTTATTAAAGATAGGTGAGCCAAAAGAGTCTCGCGAGTTGCGCGTGAATACTATGTCGCTCCTATTGTCTGGAGTAGAGCAGACCTATATCTCGTTGTTTCTTGGCAATGATTACGTCAATAGGCAGCTTTTGATCTATAGAGCAGGTATCTCGTCAGCGGGAGCTGTAATAGGCGAGCCGTTTTTAGCGTTTGATGGCCGATTGACGCGATTTGAGATTACCGAAGGCCGCAATCTATCAGAGGTGACCGTCGAGGCCGCAAGTCACTGGGCAGATTTCGACAAGAAGTCAGGGCGCTTGACTAACAACAACTCGCAACAGCAGTTTTTTCCAGACGACATCGGCTTTCAATATGCCGCTAACACCATCCGCGATTTGAAGTGGGGCCGTAAATAATGGGTATATTTTCAGACATTATTAAAGGCATCACTGGCTTTTTCGGGGACATCATTGGCTTTTTGCTTGGTGTCGACTTTGACGACTTTGACGATCAGGCTCAAGGCGCGTTAGTAAACAAGCAGAGCAATATTGACCCGATTCCTGTCATTTATGGGAAGCGCAAAGTTGGTGGCGTTCGCGTTTTTGTATCGACAGGCGGAGGCAAGAAAAATAAATACTTGTTTATGGCCGTCGTGCTCTCTGAGGGACCGATACAGGCTATTGATGAGATTTACATCAATGACAAGTTGCACACTCATTCAGATTACTCTGGATTAATTCAGGTCGATAAAAAACTCGGCACAGATGGGCAGCTAGCTAGTAACGTCCTTAAAGGTAGCGGAGACGATACGCCTGACGATACTTGGGGCAACAACCACAGACTCCGTGGCGTTGCATATTTGGGAATCCGTATTAAATATGACGCTGATGTTTTTGGCGGCATACCAGAGATACAGTGCGTTATAAGAGGTCGAAAAGTATACGACCCACGCACCTCCACTACATTGTATTCAGCCAACCCTGCTTTATGCTTGCGTGATTACCTAACAAACTCGCGATATGGCAAAGGGCTGCCAACATCGGCGATCGATGACACGGCATTTGGCGCAGCAGCAACCCACTACGATTTAACAGTCACTCCATATGACGGGGCCTTGAGTTCGATTACCAGAATCGAATGCAACGCTCGCATTGATACAGGCAAAACGGTATTCGATAACGTCAAGGAGATGCTTCAGGGAATGCGCGGTCTTTTGCCGTATACAGATGGCAAATACGCACTGCTCGTCGATAAGGTAGAGACATCATCATTCGACCTGACGCCTGACAACATC
>Ga0209645_1000319_pt1 | contig 25667 bp, 35 predicted proteins | sample ETNvirenome_6_30_FD_184070 | JGI IMG/M metagenome (GOLD analysis project Ga0209645, IMG submission 184070) | Marine viral communities from the Pacific Ocean - ETNP_6_30 (SPAdes) (version 2) | ecosystem: Environmental > Aquatic > Marine > Oceanic | place: Pacific Ocean | collected 2013-06-19
TAACATGACATGGAACTATTACGAAGATTCGACAATTAGCAAATTCAGAGTACCTAACAAGAATTCTAAGATTGTACGGGAAGGAGAAACTACCGGTCCGTCAGTTAAGGAATCTGTGCTGAAGGTAATTCCACCGAGTTACAACATAGATAAGTTTGCCGTGTTGGTAGCAGATATTTTAAACGAAGAATATGGCGAGCATAATTTCGATTCTTTTATGGAAATATTACATGATAAAATTGCATATGAGGCTCCAAAAAAGAAACAGCCTAAGAAAAGAAGTGCATTTACAGCGAGGGATTAATATGACATGGAAAGATGAGATAAAGAAAGAAATAGATGATAGGGAAAACTATAATTTAATCGCTATTAATGAGGCTATTCAAATAGCGATGAGAACTAATAAAATGATTAGAAATTCTAAATCTTCTGAAATAAGTAAAGCAGACAGAAACCTTCTTGAAGGCAGTAGTGTTGAATTAAAGAGGGCTAAGGCTAGGCTTGATAAAATGATGAGGCTTCCTTCTAAAGAACCAATTACTGAAACAAGGGCTGACCCTGAATATAGAGATTAGTGATTAATATGACACGCTGTAATTATTTAGAAGGCTGGTTCGATAATGAATCTGCTAAATTAGACAAAGTTGAGAATAACTATGGCCGTGATTTAATTACAGGTCAAAAGAAAAAGACTACTACTTTAACTAAGGCACAAGCATGGGCTAAAGTATTCAGGAGGAATAAAGAATGAGTTGGCAAGATATACTAAAGGGTTCAGATAATGAACGGAATATAAGTGCAGATTCTTTTAGAGAATACGGTTCAAAGGCTTCAAAGGAAAACCCTACATCTGCAAAAGATGATATTTCAACCCGTTCTTCTGAATTACAAACGGGCGCACGAACATATCAACAAGGTATTGATAAATTAGGAAAGTTATTTTCTAAAGGAAAAATAGACGAGAAGAGATATACAGAACTTCGTAGAGAATTAATGGAAATATTTGGAAAGGAGGAATAAAGAATGAGTTGGAAAAATATATTAAAACGGCAAACTAGTCTAAGGGAATTTGGCAACAGGCAGACTTCATTAGAGGAATTTGGCAACAGGCAGACTTCATTAGAGGACTTAGAAAATACAAAACCAAAGAAAGAGTTACCGTATAAACAGTTTAGAAGAACACCTAAACCTAAACCTAAACCTAAACCTAAACCTAAACCTAAACCTAAACCGGAACCAAAATTAAGTGATGACGAACTACTTAGAAAATTATATTCTAATTTCCTTTATGATGCAGAGGATTTTGCCGGTGCAAGGGAAGGATATTCTGATGGTAGCGACTCCCGTTTTGTAAAATCATATTATGTTATTTTAGAAAAACTCCGTAAATTAGATGTAGTTAAAGATGCAAGTAAAATAGAAAAATTGCTTGATGAATTAGAAAACCATCCTTTTATGCCATTTGAAACTATTAAATATCCTTACTTACCCGATGACTATGAAGAAGGGGAATTGCAAGGATATTATGATAAGGTGATGTAAAATGGGTTGGGAAGATGTACTAAAGGTGCTTACACCTAGAATGTTTTTAGAAAATATTCAGAACATAATAGGAGGAGAAATTACCGGTACTAGTAGTAGGGGTTCAGATAAATATACTTTACATTCTGACAAAGGAAAGATAACTGTTGCTAGAAAGGGTTCATCAGAATATAATGTTAGTTCCGGATTCTTTAACGAAAATTCTTATAATCTAACTACACTACTTCCTAGGCTTCTAGATTCTCTTAATGGGGAAATGGAAAAAATGCCCGGAGCAGTAGTTACAAGTAGTGCGGCGCATACACCTCTCTTTAGCGAAGGCAGAATGGGAGGTCGAAGAAATGCCAAGGATGAAGAAAAAGACTAAGACCAAGAACGGCAATACTGCTGAACAGGAATTGAAGTCTACTAACTTTTTCAAAGAGTTTCAGGAATGGAAGGAATTAGAAGGGGTAGGTTTTATTCTAAGACACGGAATCAAGGCCCCTAATACTGTTACAAGAAGAACAGGCATGGAAACAGTCGAAGGTTCTTCTAGAGGACACCGTGACCATTTGCCAAGACTTATGGAAATTATGGACTATGATGATTTCATAGGAGATAAAGAAATAGAGTACATTGAAGCCTATGTGAAATTTATTGATGCGGCAAAGGGGACTAAGGCAGACCCCGCCATGATACCTTACCATACTAATATTTACGACAAAGCAGGAAAACTAGTCGGTAAGAAAAAAGTCTACGGGCATTGGAAAACTGCGGAGTTTGTAAAATATAGTAAGAAGTTTAAAGGCGACTCTCCGGTTCCTTCCTCTTGGTATAGTTACGATATAAATAAACCACCCACTCCTCCACCCCATCAGGTAATATATTCTAAACAGAACCCAAAGGGATTGAAATATATTTTAGAAGATGCACTTGAGGAATTGGGAGATGCAGACCTTAAATTTGAAATTACTAGAGTTTCTAATCCTAAAGAATTGTATAAGTTGTCTCAGGTTAAGCAATTCTTAGAAAGCCAATTAACTCCGGCTTTAGTTAAAGAGGGAGTAATTAATGCTAAGGCTATTGCTGGAAAATTAGCAAGTCAAAAGTTTGGAGTTACCGGCGAAGCAGAAGAAGCAATCGTTAGAAGATTAAGCGGTTTTTCTGAAGAAGAAGTTGCTGGAGATGTAGAGGAATTTACTATTAAGGTTTCAGCCACAGTTGTAGAAAGAGCCTATCTTGCTTCTACTAAGAAGAAGGTAGGGGGATTCTATCTACATGGTAAGGTCTTGGACAAGAGGCCTAGAAAGGAAGGAGTACCGGTTGCTAAATCTTGGGAGGATTGGTTGAAGGTGGATAAATCTCCTGTTGCAATGTTTAATAGGTTGGCAGAAAATCTAAAACAAGAAGTAAGAAACTTAGTGAACACAGGAATGAGTCTTAATGATGCGGTTCTAAGAGTCTATAAGAAAATGACAAAAAAGCCAAAATCTGAAACTAAACCTAAACCTTTTGCTAGTCCGAAACGGCCAACACCTTTGCGTGGACAGTCTGATAATAGTGATAGGAGAACTAGATTTTAAGAGGTGAGTAAATGACAGTAACTCGCAAGCGTTGTAAGTTTTGCCAACATGAGGCAAGAGATGAATTGGAATCTGAAATAGATTCTATGCAAATCTCATGTGATGATTTGGATAAGAGAGAAGGTTGGAGAAGCGGTACTGCCGCCCAACATCAAAGAAACCACATGGGAGATTATGAAAATAGTAGCAATCCCAAGTGTAAGTTCTGCACAGACCCTATGCGAAGCCACTACGAAAAGGCATTGAGTTCCGGAGAGGTTACTTCAGAAGCCATTGCTGAAACCCTAGGTATTTCTAAAGCACAAGTACAAAGACACATGAAACATCACTTGGCTCCTCTAGTACAGAAGTCTGCGGCTAATATCATAGCAAAGAAAGAAGTCAATGAAATCGAGATGCTAAGTCAAAATGTTCAAAGATTGGATGCCAAGGTAAATAGCCTATTTAACGAAGATGATTTAAGCGTTAAGGAAATTGATGCGTTAGTTAAATTGGCTAGAGAAGTCCGTGAAAGTTTGAAATACATAATGGAGTTTAAGGGCAAGTTGGTTCATCGTAGACAAGACACAATTATCGTTCACCAAATGCAAGTCGTACAAAAGGTATTGGCACAAAACCATCCCGAAGTTTGGCTCGATGTAAAGAAGCAAATGCAGGAGGAATTACAATGAGCGATATTAGTAAGAGATACCCGATGAAGCAAAATCGAAAGAAAAAACTAACAAGAGAAAAAGTATTTGAACGCGTTAGAGAACTAAAAGCAGGTATTAAAATGATTAAATTACTCCAACGAAAAGACCCTGCTTATCGTAATAAAGAAATAAATAAATTTCTTGATGTTTTAGAAGACTCAATTAAAGAAATGCAGGAGCAATTACAATGAGTTGGGAAAATATAATAAAAGCAAAAAAATATCCGAATGTGGAGAGGATGATAGATTATCAAATTTCAAACCATTCAAAAAAACCCATGTCAAGTATTCCTAAATTAGTGAGTGAAGCAATTAAATTATTTGGAGAAGAATTGGAACAAGATATAGAAGACTCGTTTATTGATGATATTTCATATCCGGAGAACCATACGCCAAGACATAAAAAATTCAACAATTGGGTAGAAACACTTTGAAGGAGGAATTACAATGAGTTGGAAAAATATATTGAAAGAAGAATTGGTTTTAATCTATGATGATGGTTCTTCTGTTGAAGGTGTTGCCGGCACTTTAGCCACTGAAGACACTAAGGATGTAGTTGCTTTAGTATTAGATGGAAAAATTAAGAAATTGATTGGTAAAACAATAACAATTGATGCGACAGACCAAAGTTTAGATTGATGCAGGAGTAATTACAATGAGTTGGAAAGATATTTTGAAAGAAGATAAATTTCAAACAGTCCATGTCCCATACATTCTTGAAAAATTAAACGAATTACAATCTTTACGAGAACTCATAGATTTGGTGGATGAATTAGATGTTGTATCAGAAGAAGGATGGACTTTACATGTTCTAAGTCAAGAGCCGAACATTGAACCCTACCAATCTAATCATAGAAATAGAAGAGAATTGTTGGAAGAATTGAACTTTATGAATCGAGGACATGAAGGCACAATGGATTTAGAAGTGTATGTGAAACCTATCGGTGATAATTTTAGTTATTCTGACGACTTTTTATTTAGTTAAGGAGAAATTACAATGAGTTTCATGTGGACCGAGTTATTGAAGAGGCAAACTGCCATAGATTTAGTCCAAGAGATGCTTTCTCCTGTATTTTCTTTAGATGTTTTCGAAACTCAGTTGCCAATTCTTGATGATATGCGGGATTCTGGACTAAAAACTCAGAAAAAAGCAGATTTTAACAAATTAATCGAAGCATTGGATAAATATTCTAAGGATAAGGACGGATTTGTTAGAGAATTCAATCCAAGGTTCAGAGAAAGCATGGATATTGCGCCAATGAAGCAAAAAATGGACCTACTTGTAGAAAGATATGGCACAAAAAAGAGACAAAGTGCAGATAATCCTAGAGCAAAACTGAATTCTCTCGCTCAAGAGATAAAAGAGGGCGGAAATACCCATAAAATTGACGAATTTTTGAAATTGGCGCAAAAACATTCAGAAATAGTCAGATTAACTGAAGATTTACGGCAATTACAGAGAGATTTGCAGAAACTAGATACTGGAAGCGTACTATATTTCGAAGCAGGTATGAAAAATAAGCCCTTAGCAGACGCATTTGCTAAGATAATACAGGGTGAAGCCAAATGGGTAGGTAGTGGTTCTCCTACTTATGGAAATTATGTCATACATTATCCCAATCTATCGGTAGGAGAATGGATGAAACAGTGGAATTTTTTCTTTGATACTCTATCTAAAAAGCCAGAATCGCTTAAAATAATCGCCCCTATCTTATCCGAAATCAAAGAAAGGAAGCCAATTATTACTCAAGGAGGGGTAAAAAGAAAGGTTGCTGTTAGGTCTAACTTAAAATTCTATGAAGTAAATCAATTCGATGACCGAATGCTTACAGAATTCCTAAAAACTGTTAGTAATACCAAAGGTGTCAAGTCTTCTATATTCATTCCACAGGGAGTTAATATGACCATTACAGAAGGGGGAGAAGAAGTTACTTTATCTTCCTCTTTGTTACAGGACTTAATATTCCCTACAAAAACAGGAGGAAATATACGAACAAACCCCTATTTGAGCCTATTACTTACTGCCATTGATGGACCTAATTGGTTCGATACTTTATTGAAACAAACTAAAAAGTTGGAGATTATTGATGCTGGTAAATTAAGGCCTCTACTATTAGAAGATGCTATGAAGGCTTTTGAAAGTGGAGAAAGCCCCACTCCTTTGTTTGGGATAGAGATTAATTTTGAGTCTGATGAAGTTCCTGAAGAACCGGAACCTTTCAAGAGATGGTTCATGAAAGAAGTAGATGTAGGCGATATAAGTGAAGCGAATGCGGAAGAGATGTCTACTACTGTATCTCCTAAAATGAAAAGAGTATTAGACGAGGCAATAGAAAATATAGGAGTTAAGGAATTATTAGTGGGAGATATTTTAGAGGATAAAACTACTATAGATTTCGAAGAAGTCATGATAGGCTCACTTAGAAGATTCAAAATAGTCGGAGAAGAGGATGGAGAAATAGAAGAGTTTGTGCCGTCTGAAATTAAAGACTTACTTAGTAACTTAAAAGGTAATTTACCGGAAGAAGAATTGACTCGTCTTGAGATTTCTTCATCGGTTGCTTCTTTATTATCAGAGACAGGGTTTAGACAACTAATGCTTTCTTATCCTCTAGTAAAAACGGCTAAAGAACCCCTAGGAGGTTCCCTTACATTATCTTCACTAAGTCCTAAAAAACTAATTCCATTTTTTGCTAGGTTAGATTCTTTACTAGGAAGTACAGGAAGTGATTCTGTTTTAGGATTCTATGAGAGGATAGATAAGGCAACCCATAAAGATAAAAAGAAACTAATTGATGAATTAGAATCAACTATACAGGGAAGAATACTTGCCTACAGAAACGCCCTAATATATTTCTTTGAAGAGAACCTTCGCAAGATAATAAACTCTAAGGGAGTCGGTGACGGTAAGGGGCAACTTCCGAAGAAGTTATTAAATAAACTAGTAGACAAGAATATTGTTACGGAGGTCGAATCATGAATATTGACGAATTGGCAGACAAATTATCTAGACTTCCTAAAAGCGAAAGGAAGGTCGAACAGGCAGAAATTTTTGCTGAAATGAGAGAAGAGTTTGGAGAAGAAGCAAATGCTAAAATCCAAGAGTTAAAGGACAAAATGGCACTTTCTACTAGCCCCTTTCAAGCATTTGAAAAGGCATTGAAGAGTGTAACAATCAAAACAAAATCCAATAAGACTATCACTAAAAGCACCGCACTAAAAAGCAAACTACCTGCAAACATTAGATTATTTTCCAGCACACAAAACCCTCAAAAGGATATACCTGCATTAGAAAGAAACTTAGAAGTTATACAAGCGGGACTTAGAAGTGTTCCACCTACTACACCTGCCGATACTATAATTCAGCACAATGTAGATGTTCTTCTAGATGCAATAGATGAAACCAAAGCCTATGCAATTACGGGACAGGGTAGAGCCAAGGCTATCAAAATAGATAGTTTGCTTGGAGGCATACCATTAGGCCCAGTAGAAAATAGAGATGTCATTTACAAATATTGGGAAGAGGTTGCTGGAAAATATAAGAGGGTACAAGATACCTTGGATTTTTTCTTAGGGGAACCGATGATAGCGCAACTAGAACAGATATTTGATGGTAAAAATGTAGATGTTGAATGGGATGACATATCATCCAATCTCCTAGAATTCAAAGGAAAAGATTTGAGTTATGTTCATAGATTTGATGCTCCCGAAGTAGATATGGAAGAACCTTTGGGAATGGCTTATTCATACATAGTATCGTTGGAAACTATTTACAATCTACATAAAGAAGTGCTAGAGGAAGAAAAAAGAGAGACAGGAGAAATAGCGGGTGACATTAATTCACAAATGCAAATGGAATTAAGAACCGCTTCAAAGGTTTCCTATGGTCAAGACCTTTCTATGTTAGACCCTACCTTAACTAATACTAGTGATGACGACGATTTAAAAAATCTCTTAGAAACTAAAGTGAATGAAGTAGACCCACTATTAGCATACTATTACAATAGCCCTAAGTCAAACCTATCTAAGAAAATAGTGGCAGTAACTAGAAAGGGATTCGAAGATATTTCTGATTTTATTACAGGATTTGTAGAAAACGCTAATGCGCAGTATTCAGACATGGGAGTTGTTATGGCCCCTAAAATAAAAAAGGATATTAAAGAATTTACAGATACTTTGCGTTCTAATAGAGATGAGTTTTATCTTCCTCACTCTGTAATAGATGTTTTACCAAAGGGTTCTAAAGTAGACGGTAAGGATAACATTGGGGACATTTTAGAATTTTTAAATGCGGTAGGAGACTTGCTATTCGAATTCCCTCCTATGCTGCCTAGTAAAACTGCTAGAAGGCAATTCGGAGTAGATACAGAAGGATTACCTTCTGACGCTCCTATGACTCCAGCACATAAAGGTAAAATGAAAAAGGTTAGAGAAGCATTTAAGGATTTATTAGAGGCTATTGATGACTATTATATCTCTCCTAGTTATAGTGGAAAACTACCGATAGCAGAAGTCGATTTCTTAAAATCTGCTGGAGCGTTTAAAATTTCAGCAGGGTCTTCTAATCTAGGAGTTCAGTCTCTATCAGGAACAGCATATGCTGGAATTCTTAACAATAGATTCAATGTTAAGAAGAGACATATTGAAGCAATATACAATTTCTTAAACTCTGTAGTTAGTGGAGATAGTGATTTAGACATGAAACTGACTCAAATGGGAGAAGATGCGGCGAAAGCACTTACAGAACTATTTGATTTAGAAGAACAGAATAATAATCATATGGCCGCAATAATTAGTTATGTATATGGAGAAATGGGACAGGAAGTTGGAGATAGGAAATTCGACAAGAAGTTAATTAGCGAAAGGACCACACAATACGAAAAGGATTATGCTTCAGGAAAACCTTTCCCTCTATTCATCTTACCTTCCTATCTGATGAAACATAAAGGACTCATAGAAAGAAGCGGAATGAGGAATGCGGTAGGTAGGCTAAAGGATTTGTTAAGAAGGGTAGAGGACTTACCAGTTATTCTCAAATCTTTACTAAAGGCGCACGACATCGTTAGGGAAATAAAAGGGTTGAAGCCTGTTTATGCTTTCCGACCATTAACACTTAATCATTCTGAAGAAGTCATCAATAAGATGTATGCTGAATTCAATGTAGATTTGTCTTATTCAGAAGTAGATAAAATAGTAACTGAAGTCAATTCATTTTCAAACATTGCTAAATCTCTAGGAGTATCTGAAGAAATTGTATATCAAGTAAAGGCACAGTTTAGGTGAGGGCATGGCTGAAAAAATAACTGCTGGTGAAATTACTTTTGAACAAATGTCAGAAGAACAAGCGGTGAAAACTTTCCAAGAAGATGGCTATTTTGAGTACAATAAAAGAAGGGTGAGGTATGGAGATTCTTTACCACCTAATTCTATTTGGGCTACTATCCCCGCTACTATGTTTGTTGCTTTTTACAAAGGTACTCCAGTAGGAATTGTAGGTTTTTCTAGATATAAGGGAGTTTTACTAGGGGCTGGAGTTCATACTAGAAGAGAGTATAGAGGAAGAGGATTGTTAGATATTTTAATAGATAAGGCAATAAAGGAAAAGCGTTCTAGGACACTTTATATCAATATTGCTAATCCGAGAATAGCGAATAATTATAGGGCAAAGGGATTCAAAGACATGAATAAAGATGAGTTGCCGGAAGATGTTAAGCAAGAATTAGGCGATATTAGATACACTGACCAAGTTCAAAAACTACTAAGTCATTTTTCCCCTAAGTGGCAACAAGTTCTTAAAAGAAGGAGAGGTTAAAATGAATTGGAAAAACATATTAAAAGCAGATTGTGGGACAACAGAAAAGATTCTGTATGGCAATCAAAAGAAACTAGACAGAAACAAAAACAATAAAATAGATTCAGAAGATTTTAAACATCTACGGGCGAATAAGTCTGAAGGTGCAGAAGAAACAATAGTTTCTACTTTGGAAAAGGAAGGAGGGGCTTCGGGTCTAGAACCACTAGAAGAAGCAACTAAGATGTCCGGAGAAGAATTAGAAGGGCTGTTGAACTCTATGGAAAATGTTGTTCAGCATAAGAGTGGAGATTATATTCTTTTAGATGGGCTACCGCTTCCTGAAGAAGAGGAAGAAGAGGAAGAAGAGGATGAGCAAGATGAGTAATTGGAAAAATATTCTGAAAATGAATCCTAGTCTAGTAGTAGACCAAATCGGAGAACATAAAGATATTTTAGCAGATATTGAAGAAACTATAAGATTATATTCAGATAATAAAATGATGGACAGAGAAGGAATTGTAAAATTGTTCGATGATTATAATGTTTCTCACCACCAAATCCATAATGCCTTAAAAGTAATTATAGAAAAGATAACGAGGTCTTGATATGTCTTGGCAAGATATTCTTAAAGTAAAGGCTACTGCTACTCATAACAGTAAAGGTGAGAAAAAGGATTCTTGCGAATTATCTGCTGATGAATCCTATGGAATGAAAAGTTCAGCATATAGGTCAGGAAATATTACCCAATGCAGAAAGAAAAAAGGGATTAAAAAAGCCAATGACGGATTACATCAATGGTTTAACAGAAGAGGCGGAGATGGTCAGAAAGGCTGGGTTTCCTGTCAATCATGTGAAGATGATAAGAAAGGGACAAAACCTTGTGGAAGACAAGATGCTTCTAAAGGAACTAAACAAAGATGTAGGCCGACTTGTTCTGCATGTAAAGACTATCCAAGAAGAAAAGGGAGGAAAGGAAGATGAATGATTGGCAAATCTTATTGAAGCAATTAACTTGCCCTCCGGCAACTAAGAATCTCAAACTTAATACCAAGAATAGAGATGCCGCTATCAAAGATGAAGATATAAAATACGGTCCTTTGAATATAGATGAACCTGCTGATTATTGGGAGAAGGTAGCGGAACATTGGGACACATCCGTTGAAGCCGCTAAGAAATCTAAATGTTCTAATTGTATTGCTTTTGATATTAGTCCAAGGATGAAAGATTGTATGCCTATCGTAGATGTAAAAGGTGGATTAGGATATTGTTGGATGCACGATTTCAAGTGTCACGAAGATAGAACCTGTTACACTTGGGCCAAGGGTGGTCCTATTAAAGACGATAAGAAGTCTAAGAAAAATCAACTGAAGAGGGAAGAATCATGAGTTGGAAAGAAGTTCTAAAAATAGATGAGATAGATATTCAATCTTCTATCAACATGGCTAGAAAATACTTAGATGAAATAGAGGAATATGTTTCGTATTATTATGGTGCTGGCTACTCTCCGGATTTTGACGATGAGGGGGAGGCTGATGCTTTTCAAGACCAAACCTACAAAGATATTGAAACCATGAATAAATTATTCAAAAATCCTACTAAAGAAAATTTAGAAAAAATAGAAACGATGTCGAATAGGTTAGCCCAAGATATTGAATTTGAACATAGCCCATTAGAAATAATTCCTTCTTTTGATATTCAGTATAGGGAGTGATAGAATGTCTTGGCAAACTATCCTCAAAAAGAAACCTAAGAGTGCTAGGTCAAGAGCATTAGAGAGAGCCAAAAAGAAAGGACTTAAAGGATTAAATAAGCCTCAAAGACTAAACGATAATTCCGGAAAGTCGCATCATGTAATGGCTTTTGAAGGTAAGAAAGCCAAGTACATTAAATTCGGACAAAAGGGAGTTAAGACAAATCAAACTGCTGGACAAAGAAAGGCTTTCAAATCTCGCCATGCTAAGAACATCAAGCGTGGGAAAATGTCTGCTGCATATTGGGCTAATAAAGTAAAGTGGAGTGCAAGTAAAACCAAAGAGAAGAAGAATAAGAAATGGAGGAAGGGGAGTTAGATGCCATTTAAGTCTTTAGAGCAAGCCTACTTCTTGTATAATTACAAGCGAGTCGTATTTAATCAAATTGCTGGAGTATATGGCGTTCCGTTTCTTTGGCACGAATACAGAGACTTGAGAGATAGAGGTATTACTGCTAAAGATGCAGACAAGATGATTCATGACCCAAGATTAAAAAAGTGGCAAAGGGTGTTGAAATAATGGAAATTGAAGCATTTAATCTAGAACATCAGATGGATTTCGAACTATCTAGAAACTCCTTCCCTTATTTCTTTCAACATGTTTGTGGCCCTGCTATGGGAATTGACCAATACTTCTATCCCCATTATATGGAAGAGTGGTTAGAATTAATGAATAGCACTCAGCGCACAGTTTTAATTTGTAGTCGTGACCACGGAAAATCTGTATTCATGCACTGTTGGGTAATATGGAATTTAGTTTTTCAACCTAAAGGCTACCAAATGCTTTACATCTCTTCTAACCAAAAGCAGACTCTAGTACACATGCGAGAGATTGATAAATACTTTAGCCACCCAATGCTACAAAAATTCAAACCTATTAGGGGCTGGTCAGTAGGACATATCCGATTAACTAACGGCAATGAATTACTAGCAAGGTCTGTAGGCTCACAGATTCGTGGACTTCACCCAAATGAAATAGTTATTGACGACCCTCTGAAAGAATTCTCAATGTCTGCTATACAGAAAGTCACTGATTGGTTTTACAGCGATATGATTCCTACTCTTCACCATTCTGCATCCCTAAGAGTAATCGGTACTCCATTTAGTTATACAGATATTTATGCTCAACTTGCAGAGAATGAAGTCTATGAAGTTAGAACCTATCCCTGCTTAAATGCACTTAACGAACCGCTTTGGCCCGATAGATGGGATTACAATTCCCTAATGTTAAGAAAGGGAGAGATTGGTACAATTGCATTCACTAGAGAATATCTTTGTGTTCCTATGTCTACAGGTACTTCTCTCTTTAACCCTGAGTACTTAGATAATGCTAAGTCAAAGGACTACATACTAAAACCACATAGAAGAAAGGACTTCAGATATTATGTAGGTGTGGACCCTGCTATTTCTACTGATGGAGACTACAATGTTATTACTGTATTAGAAGTAGACGAAAACGATAATAAAACTGTAGTTTTTGTTGATAGGGCTAAGAATGTAGAGTTTAGGCAGAACATAGAGAAGGTGAAGATGATAGGTAAAATTTTCAATCCTGAAGTAGTTTTATTCGAAACCAATACCTTCGCAAAATCATTTACTCAAGAATTAAAACATGTATCTGATATTAATGTCCACGACTTCACAACTACTAGAAAGAAAAAGCAAGAGATTATTCTTAACCTACAAATGAATTTCGAGAATGGTAAGATGATACTCCCTTATGGCAATGAAGAAAGTAGGCGAGTTACTTCTACTTTGATAGAAGAATTGTCCATGTTTGCTATTACTGAAGGGGGCAAGTTTGAAGGCATAGGGGCGCACGACGACATGGTAATGAGTTTAGCCTTGGCCAATGCCGCCACTTATACTATGAGCGAGAAGTTTATTCATTTAGATGACTTGGGCATATTTGATGATAGGCCAACTGCACCTAAACCCTTTGCTGGAAAAGGCATTATGGGGCTAAACTTTTGAGGTGATATTATGGCAACTCCGGATGAAAAAAGAGAAGCGGCCCAAAGACTAGAACAGGTGGCCGATTTAGAAGAAGAGGCTGAAGATGCTAAATCTGAAATTGAGCAATCCCTAGATATTAAACTAACTAGTTTTATTCAAGGGTTGAGCATAGTAGATGAATCTGAAGCCATTACCAAAATAAGTCAAGAGTTTAGAATCAATGCTTCCCAAGCAAGAAAACACTTAGATGTTTTTCCTGATAAATATTTAGTTCAAGATACCTATGTCCCTGATATTATCAAGACTATGCGTAGAGAAAGAAGAAAATTAAAGGGAGAATATAGGACTAAGATGACCAAAGCCATTGATACATTAATTGATGGATATTCTGACCACTTGGATAAGTGCGTCAATAGCATTTATTGGCTCAGGCCATACAAACCCGCACTACAACAAATGCGCTATACCGAAGGCGACCTTCTAAAAATCCACGGAATTAAAGATATAGAAAATAGAAGAAGTATGATTGATTCTATTTGTAAATATTGGGAAGCGCAGTTAGAACAGAAAGGGATGGTTTATGGCAAGGAATATTCTTCATTGCAAAAGACTATGAATACTGCTAAGAGAGAATTTAGAAAGCAGGTTAATGACCTATCTAAAATCCGTAAGACTGTAAAAGAAGAAACCAATGATTTTATTCTAAAGGCGGTTTGTAATCAGCAAGGAATTAGTGCAAGAGAAATTTTAGATAGTATGCCTACTAGACTCTATAAAAGGAATACAATGAAAATAATTCCCCAACTTATTAAGAAGTTAGACATAACTGATGTTGATGGTTCATATTATAAATTAGATAATGAAATTAAAAAGAACATCTATGCTTATACTGCGGCCTTTATTGATTCTGATGGCTACATTACAGTAGATAGGAATATGAATCCTAGGGTTGGTTTGGTTGCTACTGGAGATAGAGGTAAGGCTTTTATGCTTGAGATTCATAAAGCATTAGGAATTGGCCGACTACACTTAGACCAAAAATCTCCACAAAATACTAGACCTGTCAATAGGCTAAATTTTTACTCTCAGGCAGATGTTGGGGAATTATTGACTAAGTGCCTACCCCATTTTAGAATGAAGGGTAAAAATGCAGAATTGCTTTTAGAACTAATTCGTATGAAAAAATCCTACAAGAAGGCCGATTGGTATAGGGACAGATGTGATGAAATTTTCAAACTAATGAAGTATGAAAACCATAAAGACCATGTTGGTTTTGATTTTACCAAAGACGGTATAGATATAGAAACTGTAGCAAAGTTACATGATAATTGTAAGATGAGTGTAATGGATGAAATGGAAAATATAGGTACTTTGGTGGTTTGATAGTATGGCATCCTATTGTGGCGTTTGTTATGCTGTTAAGCAGACTAATCCATTTGGGTTTTGTGACAGTTGTTGGATAAACGCAGGTAAGCCAACAAAGAAAAACCCTCAAGGAAGCATTGATAAAAGATAGGCGGGTCGTAAGGATAGGGTGTAAGTATGGCGGGAAAGCGAAGATTCTCTTTAACAAATTTATTTAGGAAGACTACTCCTACTCCTACGGATAGGGAAATCTACAATATTGGCATACAGGAAAAGTCCCCTGCACAAATGCTAAACGGGCCACTAATCTACAATATAGTACAAAACTCTGTAATTACTAGAACCTGTTTAACTCAATTAAAACAGGAAGTATTTCGTAGAGGATATACTTGGGAGAAAGCATACGAAGCAAGATGTCAAGATTGTGGCAAGGAACACCAAAGGCCCGTTAAGGAATGCTCTAGATGTGAAAGCACTAATTTGAAACTTCCTGATGTTAAGCAATTAGAGTATGCAGAGAAGTTTTTAGAAGGATATGTTAATTCTTCAGAGCAATTGTTTATTGATGTGTTAAAGGAATTAGAAGATGATTTGAATATCATGGATGATGCCTACATTGTATTCGTAAAGGAATATTATATTGATGGTAATGGTAAAATCCGAATGCACAGAATAAAGGAAATTTTTAGAGGCGACCCTGTATCAATGCACATCTATGCAGATGAAGAAGGAGTAAGAGGGACTAAAGGATTTACATGTATTCACCATAGAGAATTTATGGCTTCGGAACCTCATGATAGTTGTGAAGTTTGTGGGGATTCTCTTTACCCTGTTCACTATGTAAATAGGGCAAAGGGAGATGACCAATACTTTATCAAGGGAGAAGTCTTACACTTTAGTAAATATAGTCCTAGTAGATTATATGGGCTTTCTCCTATACTCACTTTATACAATCATATTATGACACTTATTGCTATGGAAAATTATGTTAATGCTTCCTATACTAAGAGCAGAATGCCTAGAGGAATGTTAGCCGTCCAAACTAGAAATATGGACTCCATGATGAGTTTTTGGCGTGGGGTTAAAGAAAGGATGGAGCAAGACCCCCACTACATTCCTGTAATGGGAATAGAAGCAGAAGGTGGCAAGGGTTCTATTGAATGGATTAAGTTTATGGATAGTCTGAAAGAGATGGAATATACTGCGGTCAAGGACGATTTAAGAGATAGGGTTTCTGCCTTTTATGGAGTTAGTAAAATTTTCATGGCAGATTCTACTGCTAGTGGAGGACTAAATAATGAAGGTATGCAGATTCTTGTAACTAATCGAGCAGTACAAATGGCGCAAACAGTCTACAACAATTATGTATTCCCATTCTTAACTACTCAGTTTGGAATTACTGATTGGGATTTGAAACTACCGCCGTCAGAAGAAGAAGATGAAATTGCCGCTCTCCGTAAAAGAGAGATAGAAGTTAATATTGCCGCCTCTACTAAGAATTTAGGATTTGAGATTGAAATGGATGAAGATGGAAACTTTACCTTTACTAAACCCGAACCCAAAGAAAATGAAATGGGAGCAGAGGGTGGAGATGAGCCGGTGGAATTAGACCCTTATGCTGGAACTAATATTGATGCGTCACAGATGGGACAGATGATGGAACAACAGCAACAAAGCATGGCCAGCACTAACGAAAATGTTAAATCAACTAGAAATAAGCCAAGTATGGCCACAGGGCCGGATAAAAGGTTTAGTGGCCTACCAGCCGAAGCCGGAAATCAAAATGTAGACCAAAGAACAGAAAGAAGGGTTGGTTAATTATGAAAGCAGATTTGATAAAGGCCGGAAAAAAATCCCGCCGAATTTTTTGAGAAATTTAAGGTGATTAAAATGGAAGATACAAAACAAAAAGAAATACGACTAAGAAAGGAATTGGCTAAACTTAGAACGCAGAATGCGGCTGAGACTAGAACAGTTAAGAAAAATAGAGACTTTGATATTGCTGGAGTAGATACTAGAACATCACATAAGGCAACACATGGTAACGCAGATGTTCCTGATGTAGTTCTATTGCCTAAGAGAAAGCGAAACCGAAAAGAAAACATTCCTTTCTGAAGGTGGTATTGTGGTCGTTCTAAAGCAAGATAAATATTTAGAGTCGGCGCAGACCGCAAAGGAAAAGGCAGAAGAAGAATATCTTAAAACTCAAAATGCTAACTATAGAACATTTGTTCAAGCCCTAAAGATTTTAGAGAAAATGAAAAAGGATAAGACCTTTGAGGCTAGAAGTAAAAGACTGGGTAAATTGATTTCTGCTATTAGAGGGGCAGGTTCTCCCGAAGTAAAATTAGAAAAAATACTATTTAGTTTTAGAAAATTAAAAGAACGAGACTATATAGTAGCAGACATAAAAGATGCCGAAAATAAAAAGATAAGTGCAGAAGATGTTCAGTCAAGAATGAAGTCTGCCTTATTTGACGAAGAAGTAAAATCTACAGCACACGCTTCTATTTTTACAATTAATCAACCTATGGAAGAAGTACAAAAAAATAAAGCGTTAGATGTCTTAACAGAATATTTTAATCCCCCTCCTACTATAGAATACGAAGAAGTAGTTACTGAAGAGGAAAAGGTTTCTAAAATCGCAGTAATAACTCTAGATGATACAGATGTAGATAACATAACTGAATATATGAATGATGCGTTTGGGGAGAACTTGACAGACCTTACCGAACAAGACCATGAAATAAAAACCAATCTATATGAGATATTATTAGAATTATATGTTGATTCGTTTGGGGAATATCCTACCTTTTATGTTAAAAGTGGAAACATTGCTGGCTATCTCAAAAATTTAAAAAGTCAAGTTTTTAGAGAATTGCAACGCCGTTCCGGTGGAAAGAAGGATTCTTCTGAACGCACATCAAGTATGATTATTTCTAAAGATAGTTTAGATAGAGCCTTTAATGGTATTGAAGGAGAAATACAACTACTAAATGAAAGGAAAAAGGAATTGAGTAAGCAATTAGAGAAACATGTAGATATTGATATAGAAAAAGAAATAGTGAACTACCAAAATAAAATTGAAAACGAAATTTCAGAAATAAAACCAGAATTGAAAGAACTTAAGGAACGGTTTGATTCCGTTAAAACTAAGTTAAAATCATTAAAAGAAAAGGAAAGTTCTCTTGGGCAATTAACCGCAACAGAATATGTAGAAGGTAAAAAAGAATTGGACCCCGAAATTAAAGAGGCTAATAAAATACTAAATATTATAATTAGAGAGGGAGACAAGGTAAAAAACAAATTAGCGATTCTAGAAAAAGCGGATTCTACTAGCATCAGAAGTACAATAGAAAGTGGTCTGATGGAGGAGCATCAGGCACAGGTAGATAACATAAAGGAACTAAACCAAAGAATAATTAGATTGAAACAGGAGATAACTTTACCTAAACCTGTAAAGAAAGAAATTAGAAAAATTATTAGAAGATTCGACCCAAGTAAGGAATTAGAGGGAGAAATGTATAGGGAATACATAACCGCTCTTAATACATATGAGCGGATTTTAATGAGAGTAGGTAGGAAGATAGATTTGGAAATAACTCAAATGAAATCCTACATAAAGAAAAATTCTGATGCTTTGCAGAATACTGCGGATTATTTCATAGGTTTAACTGAAAAGGAGTTTTCAGTGGAGAATCTAGATGAATTCGAAGACTTCGAAATAGTTCTAGCAATGAATAAGCATAGTTTAACTGATTCGGATATGTCCGAATTGCAAACGGATATTATAGAAGCACTCAAACTAAGAAGAAAGGTTATCAAACTAACTGAGGTAGCAAAAGAAAAGGCGAAACAAAAGAGGGATGCAAAATGACTTGGAATTGGTATAATGAAGATATTATTAAAGCCGAAGGAGATATTCTTTCGGCTTTGGATAAGAAGCAAAAAAAGGCACTTAAGAAAACTCTGCAAGCCGCAGAACCAACAGAATATTTTGGACAGGATTTTACTAGATTGGGTGAGTTATTAGATATGATGAAGGACTTGGATTTGATTAAATCTGATGAAAAATTATCTAAGAAGATGGAGACTATGGATGAGAGCAATCTAGATATATTAGCCACAGCCAGCAAACTCCGTAAAGAGTACGAAACCCTCTACAGGCAGATTCGAAAATTAGTATATCCAAAGAAAGGAGGCGACTTAAGATGACAGAACAAAACGAAGTATTACTCTTGCTAAAAGAATTAGTGAACCGAGTACAACAATTAGAAAGCGTAGCATACAATAAGGACAATGTTCTGATGAAATCAGGATTTGTCGTAACTAATAGCCCAACACCGTCAATGAATAATAAGATTGCATCTACCTTTAGTATGGATGATATAAGCGCAATGTCATTCGATGATATGGCTAAGATTATTCAGAAGATGGAGTGATTTAGATGACTTGGGATTACTACGATATTAAAAAAGTAGAAATTAAAAAGGGAGATGACTACGATATGACTATGACGGTATCATGCGAGTTAGAAAAGGATGGAGAAACTATTCTTCCTGAAGATATTGGATTAAGTGAGAGAGAACTGCATTCTACTGTTCAAGATGTTTTACAGGAATTAGTTGGTAGGAAAGCCTCTTCTGCTATAGAAGATGAAGAGGGAAGCGAAATAGTAATAGATGTAGAAATCAAATCTGTTTCAGAAAATAGGTGAGTAAAATGACTTGGGATTATTACGATATTAAGAAAAATTTTGAGTTTGTTGAAGGTCAGTTTAAAGACGAAACAGAGACTACAGATGCAGTTCTAGAGTTTAAGAAAGGGGCTATGAAGATGTTGAAAGAGTTAAGCATAGATGCCGCCAACCTATCAAAAGCAAAGAAACTATTTGGTAAATTTTTAGATGAGGTGAAAGAATGACTTGGGATTATTACAACATTAAAAAATCAGAAGATAGGCCATTTAGGATTTCAAGAATAATGGGAGATGTTTGGAATACTATGCAAGTCGAATTACAAAGCCCTGCATTTGAAGATAAGGCAAAAGAAGTAAGAAAGGCTCTGCAAGTATTGCATAGAGAATTAAAAGATGCACAAGAACGAATAGAAAAGGAGTATGAGTAAAATGCCGGAAAGAATGACAAAAGAAGAAGCGAAAATTGAACAGGCTATTAGAGCCGCTAGAATTGCAAAGCAAACTTTACTAGAAGAAACTAGGAACAGTATGCCTTTGGTAGTAGATGAAGAAGAAGTAGATGTAGAAGATGGCATCGAAGAAAAACCTACTATTGAAGTACCTAACCAAGATAAAGAAGGCTATGGTCTTGCAGGTGTAGAGAATGAATATAAGATTAAGAAAGCAACGACCCCTACTTCATATGATGAAGTTATAGAAAGGATAGATAAAGAATTAGCAAGTGGTGATAGTCCTATTAAAGAAGTATTGTCGCTTGTAAGAAATATGGCATACACCAAAAAGAGAAACAATGAGCCATTTACTATAGACACATTCAAACAAATACTTGCAGAGGCCAAAAGGCAAGTAAATTGGATGCGATTTATGGGTATTAAGTTTTAGTGATGCCTTATGCCACTAACCGGCCTTCTATTTGAGAAGGAAACTGACTCTGTTTCTGATAAAATCCTCTCTCTCTTCGAAAAGACTAGAGTGGCTTACCTATCTGCTAAGAGTGATTCTAAAACCTATGGCTCTAGATGGAGAAAAACAGTAGAAGACCTAAGAGATGAATACGATAATTTAGATTACTTAGGTGGACAACTAAAACAATACTTAGCAGAAGACATCTTACAATCTAAGGATGCAATGAATCCTGAAACTCCTACTGCTGAAAAAGTCTATAATGCAATTAAAATGCTACGCTTCGAATCAGACGAAGTGCAAGACCCATTTGCAAAACGCTTCAAAGGAAATGTTTTGGAAACATTAATGGAAGATAGCGGGGCTATGATTAAGTTTATTCATTATGCTTTACGAAGCGATGATGAGGTTTTACCCGATGAATTATATTCCATAAAAGATATAGATGCAGATGACATCACTATTGGTCTAAAAGGATTAGACTTAGACCCTAAAGATATTTCATTATATATTACAGAACATTATGGAGATGGAAAGGATTCTAAGAAAATAGAATCTAGAGTTAAAAATGGTCTTTCTATACTAAAACTATTCTTCCTATCTAAAAATACAGAAGAAGATTGGAATAGACTAGTAGGTGTTGAATTAAAGAAAGCGGAGAAATCCATAGAAGAAAAGGCTCAAGTAAATTTCATAATACCTAATAAGCCAATGTATAGGATATTTGAAATAGAGGACATTAACGAACTACAAGGATTTAGCGGTGAATGGGTTGTTCAAGAAAAATATGACGGTATGAGAATACAGATTCATAAAATTGATAACAAGATAAAAATATATTCTTACAATGAAAAGGACATTACAGACAAATGTAAGAAACAAGTAGAAGTAATGAAAAAGAAACAGTTCGGCGACTGTATATTGGATGCTGAATTAATTCTATTTGATGGTGATGAAGCACTACATAGGGCAGATACTATTTCCCATGTATTCAAAAACCAATACCAAGATGCAGAATTAAAGGCTCATGTGTTCGATATTATGAGACACGAAGAAAGAAACATGGCTTCAGAAGAATTGTCCGAAAGGATAAATATTTTATTCAATAATTATTCTATGCACTCTGATGACCATTTACAATTCCCTTCTAAAAAAGATACTAGAATTGCAGACAATCTAAAAGACATTGAAGAATATAGTGAGGCGATTATGGAAATGCCTACTGCTGAAGGTGTGGTAATAAAGGATAGTACTTCTACATATTACATAGGTACTAAGAAAAACCCTAAGTGGATTAAATGGAAGAAGTTTGTAGATTTAGATTTAATCGTTCTAGATAAAAAGAAAACTAAATCTAATATGTTCTCCTACACTTTAGGTGCAGGGCCAGCAGAAGGCGAAGGAAAACATATCAAAGTATTAGATAAAATACAATATATGAATGTAGGGAAGGCTAACAATACAAAGTTAGATGTAGATGTTGGAGATATTCTTAGAGTTAAAATAGATGAGGTGAAGTTCGATGGAACTAAATATACTATCTATGGTTCTAATGCAATAGAAATACCTGAAGTAGAATACCCTGAAAAGATAATAACATTAGAAATGTTATCTAAAGAAACTAAGAAGAGTTTAAAGTTTAAGGCTACAGCATTAGAAAAGGGAGTTTTAATTACAGACTATGTTCATGGAGAAGCAATACTAAAATCTATGGATGGTTTTACTTTGTATGAATTTGAAAAAGATAATTTAATGTCTAAACATGCTATGATGAATTTAGAATCTTGGAAGTCTGATGCAGAAAATATAATGAAAACCAAACAAAGCGAATTAACCGTGAGCGTATTTCAGCACTTAAAAACAAGAGGGCCGAAAACCGTAAAGGACTTACATAACTTCTTAGTTAAGGAAGTTGGCAGACTATATGATAGTGTATTAGATAGCCAAATGTCTAAGTTAAAAGAGTGGTTCGATAGTAGAGATGGTATAACTTACAACAATAAAGAAAAGAAGTTTATGGCTGATTCAGATAAAATTATGTTAAGTGAAAAGGAATACAAAACTCCTTCTGAATATAGAGAAGGAGAGTTCAAAGTATATTCTAGAAAAGATGACGACTTAACTTTTGCAATTAAATTATCTGATGAAACAATGTATTGGACTATAGATATTAATTCCGATGATGATATATTTAACCTATTTGGGAAGGCTGGAAAATTTCCTGCGGAAGTAGCAACCACAATTTCTTCTGATTCTAAGGTGATAGATGAAGGAGACATTACTTTAGGAGTACAGAGAGATGGCTACCATGAGTATTTCATAAATGGAAATAAGTTTGAGACTAAAGTACACTTTAGAGTAATACCGGTAGATGATAAAGAAAAGTGGTTAGTGTGGACCGGTTATAAGCAGGAACCGGCAGACATAGCAGGGGATGAGGGAGTTTGGAATATTAATAATGATAAATATGTAAAGTTGCTAATAAATCCGGAAAAACCCTAAACTATTAAATACCTAATTGAAAAACGAAGAGTTGAGGAAAATGGGAACTGCCGTTATGCAAACTAATGATTTCCAAATTCTCAAAAGCCAAGACGACTTGATGATTGGGGGATATGCAAGCATAGAAGTTGTCGATAAGCAAAATGATTTAATCACACTCAAAGCACTAGAAGATGCAGTAGAAAAATACATGGAGAATGCAAAATTTAGAAATGTAATGACAAACCATTCAAATGTCCAAGTAGGAGAAGTAGTAAAATCATATAGAGATAAAAATGGAAAAATATGGAAAACTGAAGTAGATGATGTGGGATTTTTTGTAGTAATAAAATTAAGAGATGACATCGAAAAAGCAAAAGAAATAAACAGAGGAATTCGCAAAGGAACATTAAGGTCTTTTAGTATAGGGGGACAAGCACTTCAGAAAGTTAAGAAGCAAAATTCGGAATTAGGCGAATACAGCGAAATTAGCAAACTAGAGTTACATGAAGTCACCATATGCGAAAAAGGAATTAATCCTGAAGCGAAATTCGATATTTTAAAACAAGAAAAAGAGGGAACAAAAATGACCGATAAACTAGAAAAAGCACTTGAGGAACTTGACACTCTATTAGAGGAAGTCAATACTCTAAGGAAAGAAGAAGAGGAGAAATCCCCTGCGGCTGCCGCAGACTTAGAAATGAATGCGGCGGCTATGGACGAAGAATTGATGGATGCTGAAGTAGAGACTTCAGAATACATGGATGAAGAAACAAAAGCAGTTACTACACTAGATGCAGAAACCGGAGAACCGGCAAACCGCTTAGTAGTTAGTGGCGGAAGTCCTGTTGGAGACAAGCAAGCAAAGGTCGTTAAGGCTTTTGACAATGGTGAAATTACTTCACTAAACCTTTCTCCTGATGTAATCGAGAAAGCATACTCGGAATACAAGTCAGAACAACTAGAAAAGATTGCTCTAAATAACTTAGAAAAGACTTTTGCAAACCGCTTTAAGTCTGAAGTTTCTGAAAGAAACAATATTATTTCAAAGGCTAACTATGATGCAAAGTCTGAAGTTAGCGCACTAAAGGAAGAATTGGCAGACCTACGAAAGTCATTCTCTACCGGAAAATCCGAAATTCTCAAAGCACAGCAGACTGAATCTGTTAAACTACCGTCTATGGACGATGTAGCAAATATGTCATGGGCCGACTTAAACAGGCTCGCTGGAAATTGAGGGGGAATAAAATATGTCAGGATATATTAACACAATTAGAGACTTAGAAGCACAGACCTACGGAATCTCCGGCGCATTTGGCGGCAACGATATTCTAAAGCAAGCGGGAGTAGTACAGGGATTACATACTGCTCACGATATTGCCGACGCAGCAGCATCGGGAGTTACTGGAATTAGCACATCAACCGGACTTTACAATGTTCTTTACGGACAGAAAGTTTGGTCAATGCTAAACCGTGAAGTAAATGCGCTTTCAATGATTTCAAAGCGTCCTTACTCTTCTTCGGGATGGAGAGTTCTAAAGAGCCGACCTTTCGGTGGCTCCGGAAACACACTAGCAGAAGCACTTGTAAATGATTCAGATACCGCAGACTCAGGAATTGGAGATGATGCTCCTTCTGCTGATTTAATTGGTGGCGTTCCAGAAAACGCTGGACTTTCTACTGCGGCAGATGGTCTAGGTTCTATGGCTCCTACCTACGCTCAACTATTTATGAGTCCTAAGACTGTTGCACATCAATTCGATTTCTCTGAATTGGCAATGGAAATGGCAAAGATTGACGATGGAATTGGAGATATTAGAGCGCAAATGCGTGAAGATATGGGAATTGCTCATGCAGAAGCACAAAACATGATGCTTCTTATGCCTCTAGAACATTATGGTGAATCAACAAACCAATCTACAGGCCGTCTAGAAAACATTGAGAGAAACTATACTTCTCTAAACAAGATTGTTACAAGTCGTGCAGAACTTTTGGCTATTGATGGTGGAGTTATTGCTACCGATACTACAAGTGCATCAAACAACTTGGGTAAGATTTACGGAGATGAAAGATTTACTGCGGCTTCTTTCCTAGATTCTGAAGTAGACTTTGGAAGCGGATATGCTAGTGGAGATGTTCGTTCACTAACATTAACTCTACTTAACAACATGATTCGTAACCTACGAATTGCTGGCGGTTCTCCAAAAGTAATTCTAACAGGATATGACACAATTCAGTCTATTGCAGACCTACTACAAAGCCAAGAAAGATTCATGGACAGAAAGGAAATCGTTCCTACTGTAAATGGTGTTCGTGGAGTTAAGGGAGCAGAAGTTGGATTTAGAGTTGCAACATACTACGACATCCCGCTAATTCCTTGTAAGGATATGGCTTCCACAGGAAACGCAACTAGCAAACTAAGCGATTTGCTTTTCCTTGATACTGACCACATTTGGTTGGCTGTTATGAAACCTACACAATACTTCGAAGATGGTATTTCCAATGGAAACCCATTCGGTGTTGGTCGTCTAGGAAACCAAGCACTTTACCGCACAATTGGTGAAGTTGGCTGTTCATTCTTTAAGGGACAAGGTAAGATTACCAACATTCAGTGAGGTGTTTTAAATGGCACACACTATAACATTGTTGGCTGACCATAAAGGACAGACAAGGCCGAAAGTTTCCGGCGACGAGTATTTTGTTGATGCAAACATTGAGATTACTTCATACACAGAAGATGGTGAAATAATCACTGCGTCTTCTCTCGGACTAAGCACAATTACTGCTGCTATGATTACCGGTGCTGAAACTGCATCCGGAGTCGCTCTTGAAAGATTCGTTGTAGAATTAAGCACAGCAGGTGCTTATGAAAGTGCGAGTTCTTTTTCTCTAGTAGGAACAACTGCTAGTTCGGGTGCTGAA
>Ga0209645_1000320_pt1 | contig 25615 bp, 9 predicted proteins | sample ETNvirenome_6_30_FD_184070 | JGI IMG/M metagenome (GOLD analysis project Ga0209645, IMG submission 184070) | Marine viral communities from the Pacific Ocean - ETNP_6_30 (SPAdes) (version 2) | ecosystem: Environmental > Aquatic > Marine > Oceanic | place: Pacific Ocean | collected 2013-06-19
ATCAATAGTTATTACGAATTGTTGAGTCCCCGTTCTTTCTACTGGTGACTGAAATTTCGCAATAGCCATTAAATCAGGGAAACCATTTTCATTATCAAATAGACCTATTTCTGTTATTCGTGGATTAGTATAACCAACAGTATTTGTATAATCCACCCAGGTTGGGTTTACTGAATTTGTATATTGGTTTTGCCCTACTTGTACCACATGTCTCATTTCATATATTGTTGCCATAATATCTGTTTCTATGGTGCCATAAAAGAAATATTCATCTCCAAATTGTAATCTTTCTGGTTGTGTTTTTTGTGGAATTGTAATAAAATTATTTAAAGTGTATCCAGTTTGAGCTGTATATGACGTACAGAAAGAACTAAAGTCATTACCGGTTAAATAAAATGTATGTCCTATTACGTTACTTGCTACAATCTTATCACCATAAGTATGGTTTGGAATGTGTCCAGTAACATCTTTATATGACCATCCTTGTGGTTTTGGGTTCATCGAAGCACTACCATTAGCTACAAACTGAGTAAGGATATACAATCTGTCAGCTTCCCAACCAGTACCTGGCAGTGGATTAGTTGTTGGTGGTGTAGTCGCAAAAGGACGTAAATAAGGGAATTCACTACCGAAAGTAATACCCACATCAAAGTTTGGTTCTACACCATCATATTCTTCATAAACGTAGTAATTACAATGTAATCCCGTAGTAAATCCAGAATTATTTAAAAACATATAAGTTATCCATAACTTTCCTGGTGTAGTAGTCACACCTTGAGTACAACTATTTTGTCCAGTAGGTAAACACGCTGTTCCTGCGGGTATTTTTTCTGTTTCAGGTGCAGGTAATGTATAACTTCTATTAGATTTATAAGACATCGCTGCTAGTAATTCTTCATCATCAATAAGTAACATTTTATAATCAGGATAAACTTTACCAACAATATTAGGTTGTGTTCCTGTACCAATATTATCGTCTTGTAAATGATAATATCTTAGACCCGGGTCATTCATATTAGAATTAGGTGTAGAGTACATATAATGTGGGTCTTCATTAAAAATACTATTTTGTGGTGGATTAACATAAAAAGTTTGACCGTACAAACCTTCGTTACCAGCACCTGTCCCATCTCCAGAACCATTTACATGTTTTTTATGCCACATTAACCAAGGTAAATGTAATTTAAAGTTTTTAGCTTCCCCTATGCTTGATGTTGGACTATAGTTGTCTCTCTTCATCGCAAATTTTTCTCCGTAAAAATCTGTAGTAGTTTTATTTGTATAATGTATTAAACCTACACATTTTTGTTCACTAGGAGGTACAACTCTTGTATTATACATAGAATCATAATACCATGACCCTCCTTGTATTGTAGGGTGATATGAATCGATGTATTGGTCACTAAAAGTTTGTCCATTATCACTTTCATAACCGAAATATTCTTTACTACTACAATACCCAGTAGAACCATATTTTTCTACCCCCTCATCAACACCTAATGTGGTACTATCTACACCAGCAACTTGGTGTGTCCAGTTTATATTCATGTTCCATATTTTAACATCGTTTGTAGAAACATCACAACAACTATTAAAAGATAGGGTGTCATTACACCAATATTGTATAGTACTACCAGAAGTGTAGATACTAGAATTTATCATAGGACTTGCTGAAAATGGTGGGTAAACATTTACATGTACACAAGTACTGGATTGAGCTGAATAAAGAGCTGAAGGTGTAGCATAAAAATTAGGTAAATTTCTATCTAAAGTTAAAGTTATATTTGTACTACTTTGTCCTGTATTAGTGTTACCCCCTATTACTTGATAAAACAGTGTTTGAGAGGCTGCACTATAGTTTAGTTGGGAACAATATGTAGATGTATACTCGTATGTAATGGAAATTAAATCGCCAATACGGGGAGTGTAAGGGTGTGGACTACCGGTACAGGTACCACCACTAAAAATATTTAAGGTATTCCCCCCAGTTAAAGCTGAAAAACACGCTGTCCAATTTGAGGAAAGTACGTATTGACCTGTTGTATGAGCTGAAAAATATGTGTAAGTACCAGTATTAGCTTGAGCGACTGTTTGATTTGGGACTTTAAAAAATCCTCTAGGTGTTGCGGTATTAAAAACCTCTACGTGTTGGTGTTGGGGGATTGTAGGTCCAAAAGTAGAAGTGTTTCCAGTAGTTATAGTATCTGGTAGTGGATATTTTATATGTCCTTTATTTTTTTCTGGGATTGGTGTTAGATTTTGAGCGTTGTGTTCTGCTTGTAAGATATTTAGTCCATTTACCATATTTGTAGAGACTAAACTAGTACTATAACAGTCATAACACATTTCGCTATCCCCCAGCTGAAATAAACCAATATTTAGTTTACCTTCAGACAACTTTTTTCTACCAGCATCTGTAAGTCTGGCCGCAATAGTACCTTGGGTACTGTTTTTAATTATATAACTCATAGTTTTTCGCTTTTATCATAAATATATTTTATTTCATTTTAATACCCTGGTGCACCTACATTATATCCACTCTGAGCACTAGGGTTAGAACCAGGATTTGTAATCACTGCTGTTTTAGGTGAATAAAAGACATCCCTACTAATAGTAAAAGAAACTCTTTCAGTATTAACTGATGTCTTTAATGTCTCTTTATTAATTAAAGGGTAGTATCTATTCACTATAACCTCATAAGAATAAGTACCTGGTGATGGTGGTGTTAAAGTAATTTCTCTACTTACAACTCCTACTGTGTCCGCATCTACTTTTTCTTTATGTTGGGAAACTAAATCACCATTATTACTATACAAATTAAGTAATATTTCTTCTTCAACTCTTGGTTCTTTAGTGTATGTTATCGGTATTTTTGGATTTTTATCTATAGTGGTAGAAATAACATCATAAATAGTTTTATAAAATAAGGATATAGTGTCTCCACTTTTTAGTAATGAAGTTTCTGTCATTAATTGTATTTGTGTTTCACCTACTCTATAAAAATCTTGGTCACCTATTAAACTAATACCGTTTAAAAACACACCGACAGTACCTAAAGCTTGTTTGTCTAAATTGATGTAGTAATAACCATTTTTTTCAAAAATTGTTTGACTGGTATTTGTACTTACCGTTTGTGGTATAGTTAAATACTGGGAATATAGCCCGCCACCAGCATCATAAATTACTTGGACATTATCTCCGTTTTCTACGGTTGATTGGTAAAATTCTATTTTATTGATACCTGGTGTAAATTTATAATCCCCTAAGTTAGGGATGTTTGAACTCGGTAAACTAGCTGTTCCAGCACTTATACCTTCTGTCATAACTACACCATTAACAGTGACTAATGGTGAACTATATAAAGAACCTGTAGGACTAGGAATAAATATTTTATAGGTAACTTCACCATATGTGTGCCTACCACCTTCATATGTGATAGTTCCACCACTTTTTTCAGGTAACCCACTAACCCTAAATTGTTGTGTTTGTAAAGTAAAAGGTTCTAATCTATAATAAAATTTATTGATATTTAAACTAGGTAAAGGTGGGTTAGAAACTAATACCATATACAAATCACTATTATATACTGTAGAGTTAGTAGGGTAGTTATCTGTATCTACCCAATAATCATTAAAAGAACTTTTATCTTTAAATAAATAACTTGGCCTAATTATATATTCCCAACTGTCATTAGTTGTTATAGTAGAAAAGGGAATATAGGTTTGTGCACTCATTATAAAAGCTTGTGTTGATTTATTAATTCTAGTTGGTAATGTGTCAAAAATAGCCTCATAAACTGGTGTTTGGTGTAATTCTTCTTCTTGGAAGTTGTATGGGTACACTCTAAATTTAGGATATGCGTTACCAAATAAAAAGTCGGTATTGTCCCCCCCAAATGTAAACTCCATATTTTTACCACCTATATTATTTAAATTATAAGTTTTTAGAAGAGGAACGCCCCCTAAGTCGGTTTGGATTTTTGTACCTACCGTAGCAACTCCAGTTATATCGAGGGTTGGGAGTGGCATTGTTTGCATTGTAACTCTAACATTAGGTCTTATATTAGGTACTCCTTTATTACAATTAAAAGTAGCATTACATGGATTATTTTTAGTAATATTAGTAGTAGTCCCTGTAGTTGCCGTTAAAGATATCGTGGTTGTAGGTCCATCTAAATTTCTACAATGGGGTGCAACTACTTTAGTATCTACTGGTGTTGCACTGAATTGCATGTGATACCAAGAACATGATGGTTGTGATTGTGAAAATACCCCAATTCTTCTGGACCCTAAGTATTTACATAACCAATCATTTTCTACCCATGTTTCTGCACTTATAGAGTTACCAGACCAGGTAGAACTGTCTAACAGATTTAAATTTATTTCATAGTTAGAATTGTAAGGGTTAGTTGCTCCAGAAGCTTTTGTTGCACTTGCGGCAGTACCCATTGTATCGGTCATTTTTATATTAAAAAATTCACCAAGTAATCCAGTTCTTTCTATTTTTACTCTAATAGAACCTTGAGCGTTCCAGTTACTAGCACCATTCATTGGAGTTCTAGTACCATTATTTGTTAGTATGGTAGATGTGATGACATCTTCATCGTCTGAGGTGCATCCCCTATTACAATTTTTAAATGTTAAAAAATTATATTTTGGATTTCCGTATGCTCCATTGGCTACATTATCTCTTAGTGTTACTGTACCACTGGTTTGGTTAAACAACATGGATAGTGAATGGGTTACACCTGATGGTCCATATTTTGCGTCGATGTCTCTAAAAGAAGCTAATATAAATCCTATACTGTCATTATCACCACCGGTAGAATTAAAGCTTGTAGCCCAAGTATAGTTATTGTAACTACATCTACTTACTAAACCCGTATATTGATTGTTATTTGCCGCGGATTCTGTTGCAAATTTAGCTTCGGTAGAGTTAGTAAATGAATTAAATCTTGTAACTATATTTGTTGCTCCTTTAACAGTAAAGTCATCATTATCTGTAGGTCTTAAATTTATACCAAAATTAGAATTTATAGTTCTGTCTGTTGATACTGGGTTACCCCCACCTGTTTTATTTTGAGTTGACCCCCCACCACTATTGGTTCCAGGACCATAGTTTGCTCTTGGGTCATAGGTTACCCAACTATCTGGACCACTACCCGGTACTCCTATTTGTAGATATAGATATTTGTTTATTACTGTATTATAGTAAAATTTACCCATATCAGTAGCGGCGGAAGTTATTAACCAATCTGGACCTACGTTATCTCCTTCTTGCATAGTACCGTCGGAGTTGGTTAATGCACTAGCTCCTAGATACCAATCCGTACTATTGTCAGTCAATCTACTCTTAGTGGTTCCCGTATAAAACCACACATAAGGATTATTACTGTATATTATACCATTACTATCTAATCCAGTTGCAAAATATATAGTTTGTACACCCAAACCATTAGCTGTAGTGTTAGGCCCTAAACCTGTAGAAAAAGACATATTTCGGTAAGCACGTGGAACCCAAGGTTCCCACTTAGAAAATATTCTTCCAAGTGAATAACCACTAAATGCACCCCCATCATTAAAATCATAACTAGTACAACCTGTTTTATCTGGTGCTGTAGTGCTAGTTCCCGGTTTATTTTCTACCACAGACAAAGTATACATTCCATTTTCTATATCATTAAATGTATGGGTGGTATCAGCTGTTGTGCCGTAATGAGTTCTTATTTTTTTGCCATCTTTATATAATTCATAATTGTAGGTAGATGTTTCTGTTTTAGAGGAACTTACGGTTATAGTACCGAATTTGTTTGGGTCTAAAACACAGTCATCATTTGTTAAAGATGCTACTATACTAGGTTTTGTGAACCCACTAATACCAAAGGTTGTGGTACCTGTATTTCCACTTATATCAGTAACAGTTGCTTTATATGTTCCAGGACACAAATCTCTAATTTCAAAAGTATTAGCGGAATATGAATTTACACCAGACCAACTTACATTATATGGTGATGTTCCACCAGAAATTTCTGGATTAACTATACTACCTTGACATTCTCCTTCTAAAGAATGGGTTAGAATAAATCTATCAAATTTTATTTTTCCTATAAATGTTGTCATCTTTATTTCCTTTGTTATCTACAATCTTCTTTTAAACTTATACAACCCCCCACAGATTCACACCAATAATATCCAGTTTTACAAAGTGTTTGTTCACTAGGAGCCGGTGCATACTTATCAGTATCTTTGCTAGCCTCTTCTACTAAATCATCGTATCTTTTAGGTTCTTTTTCTCTTATTTCTTCTAATTCATCTTCTGAAACACCTAAAACTTCATTTATTGGTTTTTGTGGTTCATTATTACCTCTAGGTTCTACAGGTCCGTCCCCACCATTAGAAGATGACCCCACACAAAATAATCTACATTCTTCTATGGTTGTAAATACTATAAGATTAACATTAGTCGTATATTGACACCCATAAGAAGCTCCCTCACAATAATAACCACCTAACACACTATTTGGCCCACTAGGCCCTAGTGGTTTACCACCTTGTGGTGTTGGTCCTCCTGTATTAGTAGGTCTTCCACGTGGCCCACCTCCTCTTGGTGTTCCTCCCCTTGGGTCTCTTAACATTTCTTCACAACTTAAAGTTTCTGGATTCCAAACTTCTCCCTCCTTACAACCATAATCATCCTCCATTGCTGGTTGACCACCTACTGGCCCTCGAGGGTCTGGTTCTGGACCAGAAGAAATTACTTGATTATTTTCGGTAACAGTAACTATAATTCTTTCCCCTTTTTTACGTATTAAATTAGTTTGTTGTGGTGAAGGATTACTTATTTCACAATCACCGACTATAAATGGTTGACATAGGCCTACTTCACCAAATAAATCCATACCCATGACTGATGGCATGTTTATAGTACCCATTAAATTATTACAATAATTAGTAGCTGCCACTAAACAATCTTCACAGTTTTGAGCGTTTAAATCGGTAATAATATTAGTAGTACCAAAAATAGAATCAATAGGTATTAGGTCCATACCCATTATAGTCGGAAGACTATCTAGTGCAGAAGTGATTCCTTGCCCACAACTACAGTAGTATTGACATACCGATTGTTGTGGTAGTCTAGTAGGTCCTGGATTGTAATGTGATTTATTAGAAACCACAACAATTTCTTTACCATTTATAGTTAATTTCTTATTGTAGTTAACTAATTTTCTTCTTTGAGGTAAAGATTTGTGTAAAATGTCATATACTGATTTAGGTTTTGTGGCTGTACAAGGTTTATAAAATTTACATTGTGGTGTAACTACAATATAGTGTTCTAGCGCTTTACCACTTATATTAGAAAATTTATTTTGAATTACGTATGATTGAGAGACACTAGGGAATGTATAATTACAAGTCGCTCCGTATTCATCGTTATAGGTTGGTAGATAAAAACAGAAAGTTCCATTGTCTTTTAACTTGGTTAATGATTTTTTGTCACCAATTTCTAAAGTATAATCTTTTATTTGGTTTGATTCTATAAATCTTTGCCATTGATTAGTTGGATTACTTTGTTCTCTATCCCACACTAGTCTATGTTGAGGAGCTGTTGTATCAACAAAATTTAATTTACTGAATGTTCTACTATTAACTGTAGGTCTAACTATATTACCACATTCGGTATCAGAAATGTATAGAGTTCCGTCCATTTTAACTGTATAGGGTACGTCCCCTCTTACCATTTTAAATGGTAGTGAGTGTTTAGAACCATCAAAGAATAAATTTTTACTAACTATTTTACTAATAGAACTTAATTTAACACCTCTATAGTAAGGTGATTCTATTGTTTGTCCACTACTTCCTAATCTATGACCTAGATTAATATCTATACTACTTACACCTCCTCTTTTAGAAGTGGTTTTCCAATTAGTATTATATCTTAATATTACTTTTTCACCTTTAGCGAGAGTAACTAACCCAGTATCCACTTTAACTGGTATTTCTTTGGTAAAAATTGATGAGGCTGACACTGATGGTAATACACAACTAGTAAATCCACTACTATTTTTGTCCATATCCGAAACATCTAAAGTTAGATAGGTGTCACTCCCACCATCATTTTTACTTCTTCCCACAGTATAAGAAGCAAGATTAGTTCCGGTACCAGCAGAAGTTACTTTTGTTATTTCTACCCCAAAATAGAATTCATTTATACCAGTATTAACAAAACTTTCTCTACTACAATACTTTCTATCCGCTCCTTCACCACAATATCTCACCCCCGGATGATATTTAAGATTAGTATCTAAAAGTACTGTTTTAGTTTCGTTTTTACCTTCCTGTATAATAGAAGTGTTTATTAATCTTTTAATTTCATAGTCCGATGATGGGTAATTACCTGTACTTCCAGACGGATAATTTACTTTTAAATAATCACACCATTTTGTATCCGTATATTTAAAATTTAAATGAGATTCATAAGTAAATCTATAAACCCCACTTGTTTTTGCTGTATATTCAAAATAATTAACTGGGTCTGAATTGTTTAATTTAACATAACCACCATTTTCATCATATACTTCTGAAAACGCGTAAGAAGTGTACATTCTACTATCATCACCAATTAAAGGTAATTTTTTACTTCTTTCTATATTACTAATAGGGATACATGTAATTCCAGAAAATGAAGAACCACTTAGATGAATATCGTATGTTGGATTTACGGTATTATTTCTTTTTGTCGAGTATGTAAATCCGGTATATGTACCACTTTTATTTTTAATATCGTATGTACTAAAACAAAAATCACTACTACTAAAACCACTTATCGGAGCGTAGGTAAATAGTGGGATAAGACTCTGATGGGGTTGTGGTGTGTGTACTGCACCCACCATAGCTCCTTTTGTATCGTGTACGTGATAATACCCTACATAATCTTCACCTCCTGGTAAAATATATTCACCCCCACTGGTGTATAAATTATTTTCTGTTGATATTTTTGTGGGTCCTATTTTACTATTTTTTGCTGGACAAATTAATATTGTAGATATGTAACCATCACTATCGTAAGTAAATCTTGCATCTGTAAATTTATCTAAAGTGCTTCTCTCTATCCATTGTGAAATTCTACTGTAGGTTCTTTTAGTAGGTGTTGTGGTTTCATCATTATTAACCACAGGATAAGTTTCTATATTCCCTATTTGTTGTGTTTTTAATTTTTCAGCAAAAGCTATTAACTGTTCTCTACTGGTAAATCTAAATGATATACATTTTTTAGATTTTTGTATAATTTCATTATTTTGAATTTCTTTTATCCAATTTAAAGGATATATTTCTTTTCCATTTTTTACTATTTTGCTACTAGGTATGACTTTTCCATCGTAATATTCTCTGGAGATATTATAAGGTATTTCTATAACATTAGTTGGTGGTAAATTAAAGTCACTTAAATTGGTTAATGGTTTTATAGTATTATTGACCGCATACACTTGACTTGAGGTAAGTGTTAAATTCTGCCAGTTAAAATTTTGTTTTTTTAATTCTTTGTTATAATCAAATATGACTTCTCTACTTGCTAATTCTTTTTGTCCTAAGTTAATGTATGTAGTATTTAGTTCTACATCTTTGTCTTCGGTTATGATTTGTTTAATTGGTTTAATATCTAAAGTATCTCCTACTATGGTGACACCCTCATCTATATTTGGTTTAAACGTTAGGTTATGTGTATACTGATTACATTTTTCTGTTAAAATGTCTAGGTCAAAGGTTGGGTTTTTTATATTACTAACTTTTAGTGTGGAGTTTGGTAATATCATTTGTATGGCATGTATCTTACTTCCTTTTAGCTCACCAAATTTTCTTAAAGCTCCTCCTTTACCTAAGTTAAAGTAATGTGGGTCACTTAAAAAAGCTCCAAATCCATTACCTGTTAATTGGGTGAAACCGAAACTACCACTACTATTTTTAAAAACTTCTAATATAAGGTCACTACTATTAAGTCTTAGGATTTCTAAATGTGTCTTAATTTTTAAGTTTTTATTTTTAAATAATAAAAACATTCTTTCTACACCATTATTGTCTACTCTATATATAGCTTCTGTAGGTTGGTTGGTATCATAGGTAAATTCTACGCATACTTGTTTTGGTCTTTTACCACCAGATACATAAAGTATGAATCTTAGTTTTTCACTAAGTACTCTAAAGTCTATTTTTGTTCTATAACTTTTTTGTGCCATTTTTTTAATTAATAACCACCTCCTCCACCAGAAGATGTTCCACCACCCCCTCCTGAAGACATGCCGCCACCTCCTGAAGACATACCGCCGCCAGAAGATGTACCATAATTAGACCCTCCTTGGGTACTGCCACCACCTCCACCTCTTTGTTGAGTTGGAGCTGTCATGGTCATTCCACCACCTAAATCATAATTGTCAATCCATTCTAATCCAGAATTACCAAAATCTTTAAACCCATACACACACAAAAGATTAGATGTACTACCTTGTTTAGTAAATAAGTCAAAAGAACTAAATTTATCTTTGTTACTATGAAATTTATTTGATAGTATTCGCATTTGTTCGTTTACAATAGCACTCCCAAAGTTAACATTTCTATTATTTATGTTGTAATTGTTAATGTAAGTAGATACGGGATTAGGGGTGTTACCACTTATTATATTAGCATAGTAAGTTGTATTTACTCTTGGGCTAGATGGTGGTGGTACCGTCATAGCCATCGTTCTAAATTGTGGTGCTGGAAAAGATGTGTATCCGGTAGTTGCTGCTGAAATTGTAGTTGAAGGGATTACAGGCATTGTTACCCCTGTCATACTATAACACTTGTAAACAAATTTATCTCTATGAAATACAGAATTTTCTACCTTTACACCACTTGTCCATAACGTAGTTGATGGAACCATTTGTTCTATTATCCTTAACCAATAATCCCCTAATGATTGTGCGTATTCCAACATTTTACTATAGGTATATTGGTTATTTTCACCACATTTTTTTTCTAAGTAATCAATATATATTTTTTGAAGCGTTGGGTATCCTCCTGTTTTACCGTCACTGATGGTCATTCTATTTTTAGTGTCAATAAAGAATTTCCAAAAATCTTTTGCGAAATTTTTAAAATTGTGAGTTTTTGCGTTTAGTTTAGGGTCGGTAGCATCCCATCTACCATTTTTTTGTGGGTAGTATAGTGGAAGTGAACCACCACTAAATAAACAATTGTAATTTGCTGATTGTTGCCATACATCATAAGCTAGAGCTTGTCCAATATTTAAACTAAGGTCTACATTTTTCACATTCAAGACCAATCTTTCGTCTTTTACACCGTAATAAGCCGCTCTTTCTTTAAACTCATAATCTCTAGTGACTGATTTTGTACCACATCTTATTCTTTGTAGGTGTTCTACATAATCTATTCTTGCTTTTAATTGTTTTCTATGGAGTGGGTTTGTACCATTTTCACTTAATAATATAAATTTATTTAAAAATATTTCTTTTCTTTCTTGTAACTCGTTACAAGACATTTTTGCTATATTATGTTTAAATGTTTGTTCAATTAAACTTGTGTCTACTGGTGTTGGGTTGCCTACCTCACTATAAGATACATTTACATGGTAAACTGGAAAATCATCATCTATAAGGTACTGGTCTTTTTCTTCTCTAACCCAAGATTTTTTATCATCTATTATTCTATCTAAACCAAAACCAAAATGCATTAATGGAAATCTCCAAAATCTGTCTAGATATGGTGCATTAAACTCGTTGGAAAATTTACCTTGTGTCCAAAATCCACCCCAGGTAAATTCTCTAAATTTCATTTTTAGTGTTGGGGAACAACCTGTTACTGTTGATGTTTCTTCATTAATTATTAAATCCGAGGTATGTAGTTCAGTTCTTTCAAACCAACCAGCTCCTCTTTGGAAAAAATAATTGTTATTTGTTCTTGGTACAGTTGGGTATCCATCATCATCTACTGGATAATCTCTTCTTATAAATGGGTGAGCCGTTGTAGCGGTAGCGGTAAAAAAGGTTTGGTAGGGTATACTGTATTTAATTTTACCTGTTGTAAAGGTACCATCTGATAATGGTTCCCATAAACTTTCAAATTTTTTAGTGTTAATTCTTTGGTCTGCTAATATAACATATTCGTTAAACTCTATTAACGCTGGGGGTGCTCCTAATAATTCCAATAAAAATTCTATAGATTTTCTACTTCCTTTTGATTTAAATAAATGAGATATGTTAAGTAAAATTCTTCTATATAGTTCAATATCTAATTCTGCTGGGGTTTTACTTAAAGAACTACCAGAATATAATGGTGTATCTACACCCAATATACTATTAACAAATTTATCGTTATTAAGGGTGCTAGGTGTCGCGAATCCTAGTGTTTGTGCAAAGTTCTTAATTAATTCATTAGGTATGTTATTTTTACCGTCATAAGTTACATTTGTCATGTATGCTATACCATCTACAAATGTTTTAATGTCGTCAAAACTTCTCCCATAAATTTGTAATGTTTTTTCTACTTTTTGGTCTGGGGTATCAAATTCTTTAAGTACGTCTGTAGTTAAAAATCTAGAAATTAGATTAGTTTTTTGGTTATCTAATTCATCACCCAGGTCTGCTAATGACATTAAATAATTAGTATAATTAACAGTAGTAATATCTAAATTTACTTCATCTTGTAGAGGCCAAGTTTTTTTAACTTCATCTATATAGGAAATACCTTGTGTTGTTTCCCTTATCATCTTAAACGTACTGGTATATATAGGAGTAATATCTCTGTTAAGTAACATTTTTTCTACACCCAAAAATGTTTTAAATTCTTTTTCACGAGTTTGTGAATTAGGTTTAATAAAAAATTTAGTAGTTACACTAGTATTATTATTAAAAGGTTTTCCAACTACTTTAAATTTTATTAGATTCGTTCCTAGTGATTGTGGTGTAAATTCTTTTACTTCAAATTCTTGTGCACCTAAACCACCATCAAAAGAAATACAATAATTTTTAAATTGGGTTGTTAGATTTCTTATTGGGGTTATTCTACCTTCCGCTATACCTGTTAGTGTATTTGCACTTTGTCCAAAATTCTTTAAATTATTTAGAATTTGTTCAGGTGTTATCGGACTATTTAATAATTCTCCATTAGTAGTAAATTCAATATTAAAGGGGTTGGATATGACATTTACATTTACATTAAAACTTGTTGTATCTTCACTAGTACTATAAACAATATTAGAAGCTGTGGTATTACCACTTAACAAATTTTCATCAACCCCATCAACATATAAAGCTGCTGGAAAATTATTGATTATGTTTTGTGTTGCGACACTAAATCTTTTTTTAAGAGAACCGTATAATACTAAATTACTTACTTCCGAAGTATCTGTATTAATAAAAATTTCTAAGTTATTTTTTACAGTAACTTTAGCCATTTCTAAATCACCAATATTTAAACTATCTAAAGTTATAGGAGAGGTGAAGGTACCAATTTCTTGATTTGGGGTGGATAATAATGTTGAATTGCTGGGTTGATTGTTAAAATTACCCATGGTCATCTGAGATGAACCGTCTGTTAATTGTAAACCTACTAAATTATCACTAAACGTATCTCCCCCGTGTCCTGGAGCTGGTGGGTATCTAAATTTATTACTCGCCATGGTACGTTAAGTTGTTGTTACATTCGCAAATGATTTATTAAAATCTATATTGTTACCTCTATTTTGTCTAACTTCATACAATTGGTCATTAAACTGGTCTCTAACCTCATATAAGTCGTATTGTGCATAGATATTATTTTGTCCAGATAAGTCATATAAGGTGTAAATACCATCATCTATAGACTTACTTTGATTACCGTATAATGAAATTGCAAGAGTTTCAAAATCATGGTCTACCATTTCAATATCTAAAACTAATGGGTTAAAAAAGGTATTAGTTATTACAACAGATTGTGCAGGTTGACCTATAAAAGGTATTGCGTTAGGATTATTAGATGGTGCACTAGTAGGTGTTAAAGTACAAAAAACTAAATTAGATTCAGTATTAGTATAAATATATCTTGGAGAAACTTGGTTTGGATTTGTTAAATTTGCGGGTACTGGTTCACAATAAAAATTAGAAGTAACTACCCTATAAAAATTATGTATTTTTTCTCCATTTGCTTGTAAATATTCTATTCTATATCCAACTAATGAATGTGGTCTAAATCTACTTCTAAATTGTGATGGTACTTGATTTAAATCAAAGACTAACCCTTTTACGTTTGGTAGTGATGATAGAATACCACAATCTGTAATAGTTGTTCTAATTTCTATTGGTCTTAGATAAACAGTGTATATACCTTTTTGAGCAAAAATAGAACTTGGTAATCTAAGGTCATATAGTCCCCCTAAAACTTCAACTCCCGCGTTCCCACCTGTTGTACTATTGTGAAAATGTGGACTTAAAACTTGATTTGCTGGGATAGACGTAGTTATAGAAGTATTAGTTGCATCTCTACTAGGTGTAAAGTGTACAATTATCTGTACGTCATCTGGTAAAACGTCTGCTGGTCTTTTTATTCCGTATGCTCCTAATGCCATCTATTATAATTGTTTATTTATTTTATAAAAACCATAACCATGTGCTTCGAGTTGTCCCAAATTAAAGGTTTGGCCTAATCTTTGTACTTTTTCAAAAACAGAGATTTTACCTCTTTCAATAAATATGCTAGACCTAGTCTCTGGTCTTTCTACCACATTCATTAGAACTTCCTCCTTAGTGAGTGGTTCTATACATCCAGAAGTAAATACTTTTGTATAACCCATATTGTTTTATATATAAATATTATCTTTATGATTTATTATGTGTTCATATTCATTTAAAAAAATAGGTGTACTATACACTTTACCATTTTTAATTTTTTTAACTTGTTTTTTAGATGGGAATGTTAATGAATTTTTCCACAATCCTTCAATTACGGGTTTTCCTTTACCCCATCTAGTTACAATTACATCATCTCTTTTTACGTTTTGTGAATATTGTAAAATCTCGTGTTTATATTTTTTTTTATAATTGTAGGTTCCATTTTTAATAGATTTGTGTGCATGTCTAAAATCTTCTTCTATGTTATAGAAATTAGTTTTATCGTGATAGTAGATATCTAGAAAAAAATCGTATTCCACTAATGCGGTATGAGAACATTCTATTAAACAATTCTTAATTTTTAGATTATCTTTAGGGTCATAATCGGACATCATTATCATATCTACGTCCCAAGTTCTCCAAGGATTAACATTATTAATTATATTAGCAAACCCACCTACTATTACAAATTCAAAATCTTTATACCACTTTCTAGTTTTTATTTTGTCGTGCCACTGGTTAAATCTTTTTATAGTAGGCTGGTACATTTTTTTTTCCACTTTTATAGGTCCTACTTCAAACTTATAATGTCTTCCAAATTCTTTCATAATTAAATCCAACCATATGGGTTTAATGGGTCATGATAAATACCAGCTTGGCTCCAAGGTATGTCCTCACAACATATACAATGTTTGGTATCATGTGCAATTTGAGCTGTAGCGTCTGTTATATCCGAAGTACATGATTTACAAAAAGCGTAAGTCGTAGGGAATCCTGCATTAAGGTGCATTTGTACAAAAAGGTCTGCTGGTTCACATTTAACTACCCCACCACTACCTGAAGGGTCTGGATGTTCTCCTGAACCTGAAGGGTCTGGCCCACAATAATAGAAAGGAACTGCTAAACTACCAGGAGGGCACACACATGGATTTGTGTTAAGTGCCAGTTGGAAAACCTGTCCTGTATCTGTATCTCTACAACATTGTTTACACTGATGTCCACTTCCACTAGGTTCCGGAGGTTTAGGACAAGTTTCGTCACAAGGCCACCATACTGATGGACCATTTATTACAAGGGGAGCTGGACCACCACCAAGATTTCCTTGTTCTAGTGTTACTGGTGTTGGGCTATTCATTCCTGACCCGTCACAGGCTCTACCTAATAACCAATTACTATAACATTCACTTGGAGGGAAAGGATTTAATGCCGCTGTACTTCCTATAGGCTCTATTGGTTTTGGGAAGTTGTTGTAATAACAACATCCATCAATTGGGTCCTCTACGATATCACCTCGTACCCATGAGCCACCTACGGACCAAGTTAGTGTTGTATCAACTGTAGGTCCCCATGGTCCACCAATTATACCTTGTGGAGAATTATTTGGGTATGGTATTCCACTAAACTCAGCTATATAAATTTGGAAGAATATTCCTTCACAATCTGCACAATCGCCTACACTACAACAAGTTGTAACATCTTGTTGACAGTCTAGTAGTGTTGGGTACGGACCTACTTGTCCTAATGGTAAAGCTACACAATCACAAACACCAGTGTTAAGATTTTTTTCACAAACATAGTATTGACAACAATCTTGTTCACATAGGGACTGAGTAGCGTAAGTTCCCGTTGTACCCGTAACTTCATAACAATAACATGGGTCATCAATACATCTACAATAATCCCAATTATACTCTATCCAATCACTATCCCAATCATTTAACCCTATTAAATAATTGTTTACATCAGGAAAACTAATATTATAGTTAGCGCCTGCACTTGCATCCCATGGTGTAGCTGCTGGGTAAACACCACAAGTATTTAATGCAGAAATAAATGCGGTCCAAGATGCAAAATTAACTGTTAATTGTACACAATATGATGGGGAGTTAGGGTCTATGTAACTAACGTTATTAACTACTTTAAAATTGTATAAACTATAGAGACAACCTGCGTCCGGCCCTCCAAAATCATTAGGGTCATCTAATAAATTACAACCCTCACAACATCCACTTACATTATTAAATCCACCTGGTGTGCCATCTGTATTAGGCATTTCATATTTTCTCTGATGGAAAGCCATATTTGCATTATAAATTGGGTTTACTGAATTATTATAGTCAGGACAAAAATGAGAAGTACCGGTATTATTAAGTGGGTCACTTAAGAGTATTAAAACCCCTTCTGGGTCAACAGCAGTACATCTACCAGGGCCAACACCTGGGATAGCTGCACCCCATCCTCCGCCACCACCTGGACAATCACCACAACATGTTGGTACACCGTCTCCCCATTTAATTTGTTTACTTAAACAACTATAATCCCAAAATCCTGGTTCACATTCCCAACCTGTAAGTGGTACTGGGTCTGCACACCGTGGGTCACAAGGAATCCATATAGCTGATTGGTGTAGTGTTTGTTGTCCTTGATTTATGGCATTTAAATAATTTCCATAATATGTCGATGGGTGCAGATTGGTGTTATAGTGATTATATACTAATACGTAACAACAATCTGGGTCTGCTCCTGGTTGTGCCCCTGCAAGTACCACGTCACCTATATTATATGTTGTACCAGCAACCCATACTGGAACTCCCGCAGTTATAGTAGACTGATTTACTGTTTGGGTAACTCCGGAATAAAGACCCGTACTATTATCTAATATTTCATAATATACACCTCCTTGGTCAAAACATTCCCAACAATCACAACATCCTTTACCACCATATATAACAGGTAAAGTACTTACAATATTTTGACATTGTGTTAATGAAGAATAAGCTGTTACAGTAGCTGGATTACACTGACTAGGTATTGGACCTGTAAAGACACATTCACATGTAGGTACACAAGGGTCACATAAAAAATTACATTCTACTTGACAATCTGCCATACTAGCGTAATTCCCAAAACAACCAGCGGGAGGATTACCCACTATATATGATTGACATCCTTGAATTGGTTCACAACAGAATTCAACATCTGGTCTTCCCAAACAAGGGTATGCTCCATATACGGTAATAGAAGTTTGTGTACAATCGTAAAGTGACACGTCACAAGCAGGATTTAACCAATCTAATTGACAGAATGAAGTTCCCGGAGGAGCAACATCACAACAAAATCTACAATGTTGTTCACATAAACCTAAAGTACCAAAGGAATAACAATTTGGTGTTCCGTATAAACAAGGTTGTGTAAATCCTGGTGCTAGTAATCCCCAAGAATTTGCTGGATTTGGTGGTGGTGTACCCAGAGTATTAGAAACACAATTACTACTGTTTGGTGTTATACCTACTAGACCACTATCATCACACCACCATTCTTTTTGTACTACTGGTCTACAATCACAATTTACATTTGCTGCTTCACATGCAGGTCCTGTAGGGTATGTGGTTACAGCTATTGAATTTGGGACAAATTGACATTGACCTAGTCCTGCTGAGTCACACTCCCAAGTACAATAATCTAAACAATCTTGTAAGGTTATGAAAGGAGCTATATTATAATTAGGGTCACCAGGATATATTGTTTGACATCCTTGACCTGTAGTAAGTTGGCCACAAGACCATAAGTTATCACAATAATATCTAGGGTCATCACAACAATCTAGTCTTGGGGTGTTTGGTCCAGGTGAATTTAACAATGTTAAACAAACACTCAAAGAAGCGTAAGGATATGTACCAAAAGGTAGAGGTAATATATTGTTAGGTGCTCCTGCTGCAGGTATAACTGGTGGAAATGATGGGTACCCACCAGCATGTATATTATCAGTTTGATTTAAATGGTCTTGTAAAACAACACACCCTGTTGAGTTCCATGGAGCGGATGGAGAACCTGCAGGACCTTCTATACAATAGCATCCCGCTTCACATTCTTTTAATCCACTAACACCTATACAATCCATATTATCATAACAATTTTGTGATGTCATACTAAAAACTGGATTTATTACACACGCGGAAGGTTGACACCCAGCATCTACACATTGATAAGTTTGTGCTGAATATGCAGGGTCACATGTTGGACAATGTGCTGGAGACACATTTACTACATTACCACTTGCGTCATATGTGATATCAACATTAAAAGGTGAAGGCATTGTACTTTTAAAAGTACAACTTTCCCAACAATTGGGTTGACCTGTGGGTGAGGGACCATCATCTGGTATAAAACCATCACAATCTAAAATACCATTAATTCCCGCTGCTCCAAAACCTAAATTAGGACACATACATATATAACAACATTCTGGTGAATCCGCATCAAAGTGTGTGACTGTACTATAAAGTGGATACCCAACACCTGGATATGTAAAGGTGCCCATATGAATTAATGGTTGCACTATTCCATAATTGGTCCATGTATATGCAGAACAACAATCACAGTTTGCGTCTACATCTTCATCACATTTTACATCTCTATCATCAGTAGGATTGGTGTCTGTGTAACAATCTTGTATAGAACAATAAGGATTAGAATTCGATGCGGGTGCTGGATTGTTCGGATGACAATTCAAAAACGTGGATGTCATCGCTGATAAATAAACACAAGGATAAAATCCGTTTGGTTGAGGTAAATTAGAGTAGGTGGTGGTTAGCGCCAGCGCCCAATCACACTCTGCGTAACAACAATTTGTTTCTATACAACATTGAGTATGAGAACTGTATGGTCCATTAGTACTTGCACTTAGATATCCCGGTATCATGGTATGGTTAGCGTAATAAGTACATCCATTTCCATCTGGTTGTCCAAAATTAGGGTCATTAGGGTCTGATATAACCCAACAATCCCAACCTTCATCACAACAATCAGCAGACATTATAGCCGCTGGAGAATCATAAGTTAACAAACCGCTTGCATCACTAGCTACACCATTATTAGCACCGAATATATTACTTCCTGGTGCAATAGGGGTTGGGCATGGTGTAACAGAATACCATCCTTGAGCTGTGGTACAATCACACACATAACAAGTATTATATTGTGTACATCCAGAAATACAAGATAATTCATTAGGGTAAGGTGCACAATTGGTAGAATAACATGGTGTACATGGACTAGAATAATAACCTAAACCAAATGGGTCTTGTGGCATTGGATTGTAAACCGCGGTAGGTGTGGTACATGACCAACCACATGCGACTGGAGGGTTTTGGAATTGTCCTGGAAGTCCCCCATTATTTAAAGCTTGACAGTCCGCTAATGTTTGGGGTCCACCAACAGGACCTACACCTAAACTATTAGCAGGTATGACAGAAAATGGTGTCATCTGACATCCTTGTTCACAATCCCACTCATATGTCTCTACACAACAATCTTGTTGACAGTCCGCTAATGTGTATGTTGGTGCTTGATATAAATTAAAATTGATTAGTACATTCGCGGCTGACATACCGTTTGGTATCATACTCGTTAGTGAAAGATACAACGCTTGATTCATACAAGAAATTGTAGTACAACATGGATTTGTTGGTGTCGCACAAGAATATAATGGTGGGTTACACCAATCATTACAGTCTGTTTGAGAGGAGAACACAAAATTAAAAGGGTATCCTGGGTGACCATAATCGGGGTCTCCAGGATATATAGGGATACACGCACCACAACTATATTGGTCATCACATTTCCATCTTTCTGGGTAAGGACACAGTCCATCATTAAAGTCCTGTAAGCAGGAATCGTAGAATGCATTACCCACAAAAACCATTCCTGGTGATGGGAAATATTGATTAATTACTGTTAAGGTATTACTAGAAACTGGTTCACAACCATAAATTCCAATGTTTATTGGGTCCGTAGGACAAATCCAACTTATACATCCAGTATATTCCCATTCTAGGTTAGCTGTAAACCCTGTAGGTTCACCTAATAGACCACTTTGTAACGCTTTATAACAATTACCATGAGTATCAGAAATAAATTGTCCTGCAGTATAATTAAAACCGTTTTGCCACACCCCACCATTATTTGAATTTGGTCCCCCAAATACCGCTGGTAATGTAGGGTCGTTACAAGGTACTAAAGTACCTGTAGGACATGGTGCACAATCACAATCTGGATAATAACAACATGTTTCCCAAATATGAACTTGACCCAACCCATTTGGGTCTGGGTCTGTCCATACCCCGTTATTTGTCAAAGCTGGTGGTACAGCAACCCAAGGAGATGAAAAAGATGGATTACTTTGGTTGATGTCTACAACCGCCATAAAACAACAACATAGATTAGCTGTTATATCAAATACTATATCACCTTTTTTATAGTCAACGTTTGGTGACCAAGGTTGTCCTAATGCGGCATAATTAGTATTAATCATTGGGTCAAATTCTATGAGGTAAGGCGTAAGTGTTACTCTATCTATATATTCATCTTTTTCTTCACAATATATACATGACTCTATAGGACATTTGTAACAATCTTCACCACCAAATGAATTTGCGTTTAAACCACAACTTTGTGCTATAAAAACAGTAACACCGTTATTAAAATCATAAAAATCGATAGGTGTACTATATGAACTTTGAGTGGTAGATTGGATTGTATACCCTGTAACTGTAGTTGTTGCATAAAATATTATACCTTCTAGTTGGGTTTCTAAGGTGTTTGTTAATGGATTTTCTACATCTCCACCAATTGGAGTGACTGTATTAATAAAATATCCTGGTGGTAAATTTGGGTCATTTGAGGGTGCATTAGAATATGTTTGAAAAGCTCCAATACTACTTTCCGTTATCCCTGAAACTTCAAAACAAGGTGTAGGACTCATTCCCGTATATTGTAATATATCAATACCAGTATCTAGAGGTAGATAATTATCAGTTCCTTCTTGGCCATAAGCACCAAAATATCCTGTAGCACCCCCTTCATTACCTAAAAATTGTCCGAAGGTTGGTGAGGTCGGATTATTGTCATATATTGGTGGACCTGTTACACTTGTTTGATTTTGTGGTTCTTGTAAACCACCCGTACCGTAACCAGTACCTACACCACCGGGTGTATATGCCTCTCCTAGAATATCTAAATAATTTAAATTAGGTACTGTGAGTGATTTACTCGTACTTTGTGGTCCCCATGGTGTTTGTTGTGTTATTGTCACTAAATAGGTAAATGGTACCATAGGATAATTATGTACAGCTGTTAAACTCCCACCCACTAAAGTACTTGTGTTTCCATCACCCCAATCTATTGTAAAATCAGAAGGTAAATTTTTATAAAATTCAAAATCTGTAGTATTAAATACTTGTACACTATATTGTGTAAAAGACGTAAATAAAAAATTAGACATTACATCTTTTTGACTTATATTACCATCCCAAATACTGTAGTGACCAATATCGTTAAAATCTTGTGTAAGAAATACATCCACCGCACTTAAGTCTTGTCCCGCAAATGTATTTTCACAAAAACAAGGAGTTAACTGTGGTGTAAACCAACCACCTAATTGACCTAAAATATTTATGGTCGGGTCAGCATTATAGATTTGGTAGATATCTATTAATTCATTATAAGTTCCTATAGTTGGGGTACCCGCACTCCAATATTGTAAACCTTTAAACTGAACCCAAGAATTTCCATTATCATCTTTACATTGTGATGGATTATTAAATGGAGGTGATATTTCATCCCATAAAATAGCACACGGATTAGTTTGACTGCAGTCTCTTAATTCTTCTGGGAAGGTTGTCATGTCACCATTTAATGCACTTACTACTTGGCTACCTAATGAGTTATACATTAATACATTATTACATGCGGTTGTTTGACCACTTACAGTGGGAACACTTAAATTTAAAGGCCATAACCCCGTCGTACCTGTAGTACTACATGTGGGTGTACCATAAAATTGACTGTTTTTTCTTTTTATTCTAAATTTTTGTCTTTCCATTAAGGGTTTACATATTCAAAAAAGTTTATGGGATTACCTATTACCCCCGCTTGTTGACCTGGTATTCCTGTAGATAAAGTCAAATTATTACATTCTCTTATAGTATAACTATATTTTGGATTTTCTGTAGTATTGTTAATTTTTAATTTTACTTCATAGTAAAACCATTCTGGATATTCATAAAAAGTATAAGGGACATTAGTATTAGGGTCTATAGGATTTCTGTTTACCATTCTTACTATCTTCCCTGTTTCTGCATTAAAAAATTTACAAGACATATAAAACGTATCGTTTTGCATTTGTTCTCGTGATTTTAACCATTGTATATAATATCCTTCGGAATAAATGTTTTCACCATCACTTATAGGTCCCAGTGTCATTTCCGGTACATAAATGTCCCAATTAGGTGCACCGGTAACTCCTTCCGCTACTTGTACTACATATTCATATTCAGAAGGGTCAATAGGTACATTTTCTCTTTTAGATTGATTTGCTGTAACAATTATAGAAAACATTAATTTTTGTTGTTTTCTATATGGTGAATCATAGTAATCAAATTTGTAAAAACTGTTGGTGAATGATTTTACTTGTTTTGCTAATTGTGATTCTGTAAATGACTGAGGGATGTATGTCGGTGGCATAGGGTAAGTATTGCCAGTGGCGTTATAAAACCAAAATTGGTAGTATGTTTTATAGTCATGAGTAAGTGGATTTAAAGCTGGTACCACACCTGTATGAGAATAAGTTGTGGTTTCATAATCAATAATTTCATTTATATTATCTTGTAATTCAGTTTGTTCGTAAGTTTCTATTAATTGTTCTCTACCCGCTTCATCAAAAGTTTGGCCTATAGGTATTACTACACTATCATCATTAAGGGAAGCTCTTATTTGTATTCTATTCACAGTCATCTTCGTAAGGACTTATAATATTTAGGGTTGTGGCGGTGTAGTTGTATAATATAGGTTCAACCATAAACTCTATATCTTTATTGAAATAATGTGAGTCATTTAAATATGGATAACTCACCCCATTATAATTATCTTCATAAAATTCTATAGGTAATATAGGTCTCCATCTAAATTCTTCAGATACTGTAGAATAAGTAGCATATTGTGGAGAGGTAAGAAATCTATTTCCTGTTACTATAGTATTAGAAAATTTTCTTAAATGCATTCTGTGATGAGGTTGGTACTTGTATATAGACTTTACTGGGTCAGTCGTGACACCCCCTATTTCATACATAGCAGTAGGATTAAACTTTAATGAGTGACCAATTTCAGAAATAATTCTTTCTTTTAACTCTAATTCATTATACTCTACAAAAGCCCCTCTAAAAGTGTGCCCACTTATGGGTAGAATAGCTACCCCATCATTGTTTGTTTGTTGTAAATTTATTGGGTTAAACGGTGCGACCGTATTATCCACAAAAGGGTCAATAAATCCGTTTTTTTGAAAATTCCAATCCCACCCGAAACCTGCTGGTGCACCTGTGGACCATTCCCACATATTATTTCTATTAGAAGGTATAACCGTTAAGTATAATTCAGTTAAAGGTCTATTTAAATTATCATAATAATTTTCTACGTTAATGTCTCTAGTAAAACAAAAAACGTAAGAAGGGTAGTGTTGTAGAATTACTTGTTTTAGTTTTTGGTCTGGAGTTTTTCTAGGTGTAAAAGCTCTACCTAATTTATTATAAATACCTTCTTCGAATCCCGTTCTATCTAAACTGTAACCATCATTATTAGTAATTAATTTATGTTGATGGACGTAGTAGGTGGACTTACTTTCTAATATGTTATCTAAATTTATAATTCTCTTAAATGTACCTACTGGGTTACTAGGTAGAGGTTGTATTCCTCTCATATCCACATTTATAACATAATCTTCTGTCCCTTCAAATTCATCCCCTAAAGAATCTACTGTTAATATATTAAAAGTAGCTATGGGTTGTGTCATTACCGGCACACCCCCACTAGTTACTGTAGGTGCTCCTGTAGTAAGACTACTAACTAAAGATGCTGCACCGTTAACTACTGGACTAGATTGTAATTCTATATGTTCACCCACTTTTACTCCGTGAGGTACTTTACTAGTGAACCTAGCTATTTCTCTACCATTAATAGTTACTAATTCCACCTCAAAAGGTATCCCATCACAAGAACTAAAATCCATCCAATCATTAGTACCCGGATTTACATAATATCTCATATCTTCACATCTAGAAGAAAAAACATATGATAGATATAAAACTTTATTTTCTTGATATGCGTTTAAATTATTAAAAAGTGAAGGATTACCTGGTGCACCAAATTTAAATCTAGGAATTAAATCAAATAGCATTGCAGGTGGGAGTCCTGTACATGGTGGACCAGCATTAGGAGTTGTAAAAGCTGAGGCATCTGGACAACCTAAATGTTTAGGTGTAAAATACATATACTGTAAAAAATTAGGGTCAGTTGTTTCTCCACTTATTACATTTTTATATAAAAAATCTAATTTACCTGTTATTCTATATCTTTGGGAGTATTCTCTCTCTAACCCGAATTGGTCCCTTAAATTTAAAACTAAGTTTCTATCTCCTTGAATTAATTCTTTTTGGTCAGAGGTGAGTAAAGGTTGTATCCCCACGTCTTTATCCTGTGAACCAGCAAATCTTTCACTACCTTTAACAATTCTTATGTTTTTTTCGTTACTCATTATAAAACACTGTCTGCTAATTCTTCATCGACATACATCCTAATAAATGTATGATAAGAAGTTTCTCCCGGCCTAAGACCGAAATAATAGAATAGTGGACCTGACATTTGGAATGTAGGACTATTCTGAAGTGACATAGGTGGAAAGCTGTTAGTTGGGTCTGGACCCCACGT